>Ga0209986_10002801_pt1 | contig 15647 bp, 21 predicted proteins | sample BlataG_FD_183168 | JGI IMG/M metagenome (GOLD analysis project Ga0209986, IMG submission 183168) | Deep subsurface microbial communities from Black Sea to uncover new lineages of life (NeLLi) - Black_00105 metaG (SPAdes) (version 2) | ecosystem: Environmental > Aquatic > Marine > Oceanic >...
CGCCGTGAACAACGAAATGTTCGCCAAACAAAATGACTTTTCCGAAACCAGAACCTCTTCCCATCGAAACCACCCAAATTACAAATCATCTCCAAGAATTTAAATAAATGGATTATGCAGGCTGCGAGGTTCAAGTCTTCAAAGAGGCTAAAGTCTAAATTCACTTGGTATCAAACTTCTCTAGAAGATATGCATGTTCTGGGGGGGGCGATCTAATAGACAAAGACTTTGAGGAATTATGGAACGAAATACGTGGAAGCCGAAGAAGGCGAAGGAGAAGATAATCCACTGTGTCATTAATATGAATATAGTGCGCGCAATCTCACGCTTTCATGACTTTCCAATTAGGAGGTTTCTTGGAGCCAGATTGGGATATAATCCATGTCGCGCATGAATTTTCCGATGGCAACTGCGGCATACAAACATGGTCTTTTCTGGCTCATAGCTGATATGGTGTTTTATGGTATCCTTGAAATAGAAGTCGAGCGCACGCGCGATTATGGACATAAATTCAATAACTCTTTCAGATAGGTTGAAAGAACTGGAAAAATACAGTTTAATCCAAAGAGAAGCACTCGCGGAAACACTTCCAAGAGTTGAATACTCTCTAGGCTCGCGGTCTATCCAACTCTCTATTTCTTCTCTATCAAAGTGCCTTTCACTTTCTCCCGTTTAAGAGCTTTATAAATATAGTTTGGCTTCGATGCATTGACAATAGTTACTGGAATTCCTTGTTCTACGACTTTGGAGAGCTCAGCCATTTTTCCGGACATGCCACCCGTAACATCACACGCCGCTGGCTTGTCAAGCTTGGTCTGGAGTTCCTGCAACTCTTCTAATGTTAAGTGCTTGAACATTTTTGCGGATTTCTTAACCTTCGGGTCACAATCATATAGTCCATCTACGTCAACGCCCATTATGACACGTTCCGCATCCAGTTTCGTAGCAAGCACCGAAACAAGTTGGTCACCAGACAATATTGTGAAACCCAATTTTGAATCCAAGACTGCATCTCCATAAAGAACTGGTAGATAACCCAATTTCAACTGCATTCTTAAAGGCGCATCTTCAAAGTGTTGGATTCTGCCATTTTTCGTTATTATGCACGAGGAAGGAGTAATGCTTACTGCTGGTATGTTGCGCCATATTAGTGCATCCATGAAAAGCCCATTAAGCACGGTCATGACGTGATGTGTTTCTGAAAAACCAATTTTCTGCGTTTCTTCCTTAAATCCTTCCACTATGGCGTACCGTTGTGCAACGGGATGCCCGAAACTTCCTCCACCATGAACAATTATCAGACTTTGAATGTTTGCCCGTTGTATCTCTTCTGCCAAACGGTTTATGGCTTGCATTCGCACCTGAAGCTCTTCGCTCTTATCTGTGATTACGGAACCACCTATCTTCAAAATCGTTAATTCAGATTCCTTCAATCCTCACACCTTCATCTGTTTTCCTAGCTATGAAAGGGCTTCCACCAGCCCTCTGAACAGCTTCCAAAACTTGTTTAAGCCTTTCATTTTCTGCCAACGCTATCATGCATCCACCACCCAACACCAGTCAATTTTGCCCCTAAGGCGCCAGCTTTTCGTGCAGCGTTTATAAGCCACTCTAGCGATTCATCTAAAATTCCTAATCCGCAAAGCAAGGCATGATTAATGTTCATTAAATCCCCAAGGCTTTCCAGATCATCATCTTTGAGGGCGTCTACTGCTCTTGAAACGATCTCACGTGCCGTTTTCATCATAGGATTAATAACCCTCGGATACTTGTCCTTCAAATTCCGCACCTTTGCAACTTGAACACGTGTAGACCGTCCAACACCAGTATCGCCGATGACAAGGGGAACATCAGCGTTAGCAGCTAAAGATTTGACTCCAGTATCCATCTGAAACAGAAGTGTGCCCCCAAAAGTTGCGATTGCAGTATCCACCCCAGATGGTGTGCCATGCACAATCTTTTCAGCTTCACAAGATATTCGGAAGACATCTTCTTTTGACATCTTCACGCCTAATAGAGAACTAACAGCCACTGTAACAGCAGCTGCTACAGCGGCTGAAGACCCAACATCCGCAGCAGCAGGAACTGTTGAGTTAATTTCAACAGTTAAACCAATATTATCTCCGTGAATTTCTAAGATTTTTTCCACAGCAAGCTTCAAAGGTGCAAATTTCAGTTTCGCATCTTTTGCGTTGCCTTGTTCATTTTTGAAAAATCCATTTTTGAAATATCCAGAAAGGTTGAGGTTTGCTGAACGCAGGTGCAGCTGTTTGTCTTGGCGTAGCTCCGCTCTTGCGTAAACTCTTTTGTTTATGGCTAGCACTATGGCTGGTTCACCATAGACTACGAAGTGTTCTCCGAAAAGTATCACTTTTGCGGGAGCTGAAGCAGTAACCCCCATTTATACATCACTGTTTGCTGAAGCATGCAGCGGCATATCCAACCACACTTGAATAGTCGCCCATAACATCTCCACTAGTTTTATAACATAATAGTTTTGCCTCTTTCGCTTTCAAAATTCTAGCAGCAGTTATCAAAGCTGCTATCGGACCATAACCGCAAATGCTGACGCGATGATCTTCAATAACTGAATAGAGTTTTTCTTCATCCATTGCCTTCACGGCTTTAAGAACCATTTTATCCTTTCTCTGTGCGCTTTCCTGGGGCTCGTAATGCGTCATGTCCGAAGATGCGATAATAACTCCGTTTTTTCCAGCTAGAACTTTGGCTACCGCCTCTCCAACTTCCTTAGCTGAAGCCAAATCCTGCATCGAGAAACAGATGGGTACAATCTTGAACTCCGAACCATAGAGATATTGAAGGAAGGGAAGTTGAACTTCAATCGAGTGTTCAGAGAGGTGGGCGGAATCATCAACATCAATGATGCGTGACTCACGCATAACTTGGTTAGCCAAGGTATTATCTATTTCAACATCACCTAAAGGTGTACGCCAAAATCCATCAGTCATAACAGCTAAAGCACTACCGTAGCCGGTGTGGTTCGGGCCAAAGAGAAAAACAACGTTGGGTTTGCCATCTAATGCCAGTTCGTAATAGGCATGAGCTGCTACAGGACCCGAAAACATGTAACCTGCATGTGGACAAATTAAGCCTACTACTTGTCTTCGGCCTTCCGAAGCAATTACCGGTATTTTTCCGGGTCCAACCTTGTGAATGAAGCAGTTTTCTATTTGTGTTCTCAGTGATTCAGCTGTCCCTGCATAAAAGGCTCCAGCCTGACATGGACGCCGAATCTTCCATTGCGTTAGCTTTCTTCCTCCTCTCTGGAAATTTTAGTTTCGAAATCCTCAACTGTTAGAGTCAAATCTTTGTCTGGCTGTAATTCACCTTTCTCTCGTAGTATTTGTCTCGCTAGAAGCCAATAGACAATGGCTAAGGCTCTTCTGCCCTTATTGTTTGTTGAGATCACCAAGTCTACTCCTGAAAAGTCGTTGTCCGTGCTGCATAAGGCTACTGTGGGTATGCCTATTGAGGATGCTTCTCTAACTGCTTGTGAATCCGCCCCTGGATCAGACACTATCAAAACATCTGGTTCGATGTGATTAGGATATAATGGATTTGATAAGAGTCCTGGAACAAAGCGTCCAACAACAGGAATCGCTCCTGTTACCTCGCAGAATTTTCCAACGGGTTCCTGTGCGTAGAGTCTGGCTGCTGCAGCAACGATTTTTGATGATTCAAACCTTGTTAGAAACTTTGCGGCTATCCTTATACGTTCATCAGTCTTTTTGATGTCTAGGACAAATAGACCATCAGGTCTGACACGATATATGAATTGCTCCATATCCCTTGTTTTCATTCTTGTTCCAATATGTGTTCCTGCAGAGAGAAGTGTGTCTCGTGGTAGCAGAAACTCTTCTTCTGCTGTAGCACGTGTTGTTTCTTCTTCTATTTCTGATTTTTCGTCTTTAACATCTGACAATCTCTCATCTCCCTAAGATATTTGGAGGTCAGCCATTTTGGCTCTGTCCCCCAAAAATTCTTCTATTCTTATCAACTCGTTTATCTTTGCTATTCTGGCTCCTTCAACAACTCCCGTTTTTATTATTGGACATCTGAAGGCCACAGCTAAATGTGCTATGTGCCAGTCACATGTGCTGCCGGAACGATGTGACATCACTGGGACATACCCAGCACACTTTGCTAACTCAATGGCTTCCCAAGCGTCGGTGAGTGTGCCGACTTGATTTACCTTTATTATGATTGCGTTGGCTGCATGCAGTTTTATTCCGCGGCTTAATCTTTCAGTGTTTGTGACGAACAGGTCATCACCGCAAATTAAGCAGTTTTTTGCTTTATTGACGAGTTCTGCGGAGCTGGTAAAGTCTTCTTCGTGGAATGGATCTTCCACATATACGAGATCGTATTTTTTGATCAGTTCGCAAATGAACTCTAACTGTTCTCCTGAATCTCGTTTTTTACCTTCTTTTCGGTAGGCATATTGTTTCTTTGCGGCATTCCACATGGAGGATGCTGCGACGTCAACGCCTAAACCACATTCGAAGCCTAATTTGTTTCCCACTTCTTCGCATGCTTCAGCCAAAACCTCCAAAGCATCTAGATTTCCGACGTTCGCAATCCAAGCTCCCTCATCGCTTTTTCCACCACCAAAGAGCCTGTCCTTTTTCTTTAGCATGTCGCCAATTCTTCTGTGGATTTCAGTGTTGGCTAGAGCGGCTTCCAAAAAGGATTCAGCGCCGTAAGGGAGAACCAGAAATTCTTGTATGTCAGGAATTTTGCCTTTACCATGTTTTCCACCGCTTATCATATTTCCAAGAGGATATGGAAGATCACGGACGATAGACCCGCCTAAGTAATGGAATAGAAGTAAACCATAGGAGTTTGCTGCAGCCTCAACACTGGCTAGTGAAACAGCAAAAGCTGTGTTCCCCCCTAAAACCCTAAAGTCTTTCGAACCGTCAATTTCATGCAGTGTTTTGTCAATTTCCTCTTGAAAATCCACGTTCAGCCCGACTAGTTCCGGAGCTATCACTTCTTCAACTTTTCTAATTGCTTGATCTACTTCACCTTGAGGATAGTAAACCACTTCAGATTTTCCACGGCTTTTTCCAGCTGGAGCTGACGCTCTCCCAAAACTTGAGGTTGTTACAACATCAACTTCTATTGTTTCTTCCCCACGGTTGTTGAAAACTTTTCTTGCAATTACATCTTCAATAACCGTAGACATGTTTTCTCCTTCCATTGCTTAATAGTAATAGTTTCTTGCCTCCCTTCTCTTCTCTGTTTCTTCATAAAATCGCAGAATTTCATCTATGATCTCCACATGAGATAATAGCATACGCCTGCAACAGTATCTTTTAACACCTAAACTATCCAAAACGTCGCCAGGTTCCTCTCCAGCCTTTACTCTTCTCGAGAAAATTTCCCACTTGTCTCCAATTAATTTACCGCATGTAAAGCATCTTACAGGTATAATCATCTTTTAATCAAGCTCCTTTATCTGTAGCTTTTCTGGTCTCGAGCTCTTGCTCCTGGACCTCCGAATTTTTTAGGTTCTGTACGTCTGGTATCTCCAACAACCATCGTTCTGTCATACGCGACAAACACTCTGCGTAGACGCGAACTCCTCGTCCATTTTAATAAAGCGTTCGCTATCACCATTCTTGACGCTTCAGCCTGTCCCATGTATCCACCGCCTGAAACTTTTACGTCTATGTCCAGTTGCTTCCAGATTTCATCTCCAGCTTGCATGAGTGGGTCCATTATTTTTTCACGTGCAATTTCTGGTTCATGTATTTCCAAGGGTATCTTGTTTATGCGTATCCTTCCAATTCCAGGCCTAACAACGGCCCGTGCAACTGCCGTTTTCCTTTTTCCACTAATAACCAAAACCTTCTTAGCTGGCATAACTATTCACCAGGGTTCCACCCTATTTCTTTTGCAAGTTCACCAAGCATGAAAAACGGGCATCTCAGCTTTTCAGCACGAGCTTTCGCTAGAGTTTCCACTTTCTCCTGTTTGAGTTCTTCTGGTATTCCAATGAACACTTTAAGCCGTTTATATGCTTGTTTGCCCTTAGGCTGTTTATACGGGAGCATGCCCCTCACAGTTTTTCGAACTATTCTGTCCGGTCTTCTATAATGAAACGGTCCCTTTTTAGGGTGCCCTACTTCAAGAAACTCTTTTGCTTCTGTCACTTTGCTTTTCTTTTTACCTGAAAGAACAGTTTTCTCAGCGTTTACAATCAGTATATTTTCGTTTTCCAAGAGTCGTTTAGCAACTATACTAGCCATTCTGCCGAGAACTAAGCGATCTGCATCTATTATCGTAATTGTCTGGTTCATTGCCTTCATTTTTTTTCACCCGATCATCTTAACATTTGAGCCTTTCGGATTTTTCTTGACAAGCTGGAGCAGTGATATCGGTTTGCCCCTTGCAGCCCTTATTTTTTCTTTTGCATTTTCTGAAAAAGCGAAGGCTGCCACGGTTACTGAATGATCAAGTTTGCCTGCACCTACCACTTTGCCTGGAACCACAATTGTTTCTTTTTTCTCCGTGTACCTGTTTAATCGGCTTACGTTAACAGCTATACGCTTTCTCCTAGCCTTTGCTAAACGTACTGCAACATCTTTCCAAATCTTAACCTTGTTTTCTCTGCTTTTCTTTCTTAGAAAACGAATGAGCCGTATAAGCTCTGGATTTACTGTTTTAGTCTTTGCCACTTTTCTTCACCTTGACTTGCCCCATGAATTCCTTCAGTTGTTCATTCAGGATTTTGACTGCTGTCCTCACTATTCTTTCTGGAGAAAGCACCCCTGTGGATTCCAAGTTGAATATAAACGTATCTTCTTTCCAACTCACTTCTATGGCTGGCGGTTTTATTGGGCAAACGTCCATGCAGTCTTGACATAGAGTGCAAGCCATCAAATCGCGAATTTCTAATTTGCCTCCAACCTTCGTCAACACTTTCTTTGGACAAATCTCCACGCATTTTCCACATGCATTACATTGCTTGCCTATTTTGATTTGTGGGAAATACTTGTATGTGCATGTTGAAACTGGTTGCCATTTTGCGTGATTTTTTCCTTTTCCAAGTCTTGCATATGCTTCAAGCTTCAGGTTCTGTTCTTTAGCTAGTTTTAAGAGCGGTATGTTATCGCTCACAGGAACTATGTCTGGGTTTTCTGAGACTAGCTCCCCTGAATAAACAGTTCTCGTTCCTTCTTTTGCTTCTGTGTCAAGCGTAAGTGAAACTCGGCAAAGGTTACATCCGAACTCGCTTTTGCATGGGCATTCTTCAGGCAGGTTGTAACTGTCCAAATCGGTTTTGAGGGGGATGAGTCCAAGTCTGTGAGCTATGATTTCATCCTGTAAGATGGATGAGTTCTCAATTATCACAACTTCATCTATCGCCATGCATGGAACTTCCGAAAGTATAATCCTTCTCAAGGCATTTATAAATGGGATATCAGCTCCCCGAATAAGTAAACGCAGATTTATGTCATCTTTTTTAATTGTTTCTATTTCCATTTACTTGGACACTCCAAGATAGCCTATGGTAAATGCTATGTCGTTCAATAGAACATTGGTGCATTATTTCAACTTTTCTATTAAAGAGTGAAAGTGAAAATTGAACAAGTTGGACTAGACTCTTCTTCCTCTTCTGCCACCTGGTCTTCGTGTTCCATCATGGGGGACAGGTGTAACCTCTTCTATGCGCCCTATGCGGAATCCTGATCTTGCCAGCGCTCTTATGGCTGCTTGTGCACCAGCGCCTGGAGTTCTCGGCCCAGAGCCTCCTGGAGCTCTCACCTTGATGTGTATTGCCATTATTCCCTTATCTCTGGCGATCCCTGCTGCTGCAGAGGCTGCGCGCATGGCTGCATAAGCTGAAGACTGCATTCTATCTGCCTTTACAAACATCCCGCCAGATGTTCTTGCTATGGTTTCTGCGCCTGAAATATCTGTTATATGAACTATTGTGTTGTTGTAGGAACTGTAAATATGTACGACGCCCCACCTCTCAGCTTTCTTACTTGAACTTCCACTGCTGCTCATCATATTCCTCCTTGAGCTAAGTCTCCTCTGTTTCTTTTTCCATCGGTGCAATAACTGTTATTTTTTCACGTAGAGGGTGACGTGAATTTGCGATGGGACTGTGAAGCGTATATGTTATCTGGTTTTCTTCTTTCCTTGTCACTAGATAGCTTGGAACAGTTACACGTTGATTTCCTATGGCTATGTGCCCATGAGTTACCAGTTGACGGGCTTGGTATATTGACTTGGCTAGATTTTTCCGGAAAACAACTGTTTGAAATCTTCGTTCGAGGACATCTTCAATTGTTGAATCCAAGATGTCGTCAAGAACTGCTTCTTCATGTATTATGCCAAGTTTTTTCAAGCGCGTAACAAGCGCCTTCTCCATTTTCTTGCGCTCTTCAGGTGTCTCACCCATAAGGGAACGGGCTATCCCCCTGAACTTTGACAACATAGTTTTATGCCGCCATAATTCACGCTTGTTCCGTAAACCATACTGGCCCACAAGTCCAAGCTCTTCTTGCAAAACGGCTGTCCGCCATGGAAAACGTGGAGTTTCATATTTCTTTCTCTGCTTTTTAGGATCACCCATAAGATTACATCTTCCTCTTCTTCACTTTCACTCCAACAGCTTTCCCTTTTCTTCCAGTGGTTCTTGTTCTTTGTCCACGCACCTTTAATCCGTAGGCATGACGATACCCCCGCCACGACTTTAGCTCCTTCATCTGTTTGATGTCCATCTTGGTTCTCAAATCAAGATCTGCTCTAATAAAGTGTAAATCTTTACCAGTCTCCAAATCTTTTCTTCTGTTCAGAAGCCAGCTGGGTATCCCAAACTTCGGTGGATCCTCTATTATTTGTTCTATTCTTTCAACCTCTGCTTCTGTCAGAAAACCCGCCCTTTTATCCAAGTCTATTTCAGCCTTTTTCAAAATTGCGTTTGCAAGGCTCAAATTTACTCCTTTAATCCTCTTTAGAGCATACTGCATCTTTAGGGCACCATCTACATCTGTGCCAGTTATTCGCAGTATATAACGGAATTCTCTTGACATTTATCGCCAACCATTAACGTTAAAGCTAACTACGGAAATAAACCATACTTTATTTAAACCTTACTAGCTTAATTTCAACAATTTCTGAGTAGAGCCAATCTTGGATGCTGGCTGATTGTTGACGTTGCAGATTCAAAGTCGATGAAATTACAGAAAAAGGAAGAAGGGGGCAAAGAATAGTAGAAATGTCTGTGTTAACGCGCACTAACATAAGAGTCGCGGGTTTACTAAAATTATCAGTGGCGCCGCCGGTAGGACTCGAACCTACGACCGACTGGTTAACAGCCAGCTGCTCTACCTAGCTGAGCTACGGCGGCTCTGACTGATGCGTTATGAGTTGTGAGTTTTTCAGTGATATTTAAGTTTAGTTATTTGATAGCTTACTGGCAGCCTGAGTTTATTATTCGTTTTAATTATGTGGGGGAGATAAACTGGAAAAGCATTGTATGAAGGAGAAAATGAAGAGTGTGTTTGTCAGGTGTGCTCTTTTACATTTTTTAGTTAACTTAGTAGTGAGGAACCTCTTCTTGCAGTTGATACGCATCTGTTCTACGTAGAATGTTAAATCCGCATGATAATGTGAATATTGTACCATGACTGAGATATCTTATGTGAATCAATAATCACGGTTTTGTGAGAGAAATGAGAATAAGATTTATATAGATACTCCCTTTACTAACGTAGCTATTAAGCCAAAATTTAATCGAGGTGTAGCAAAATGGTTAGTGAAGGTAGAGGACGTTTGTTCAGAAGGACAGATGGTAAGTACTTGATTTATCTGCCGGTGTACTTGGCTGAAGACAGCATGTTTCCATTTAAAGGCTCAGATTCCATACTTGTAAAAGTAAGTTTCAAGCCTGGTGGAGATGACAAGCTACTCATAGAGAAATGGAAAGAACCGGTCACGCAGTGAAACAACCAACTCATTACCACCGTCCGAAAATTAAAAATGAAACTACTATCAGAAAAAGCAACGCAGCTTACCAAAAACCTAGTTTTATGACCCCCCTTTTTGATGTGACTATATGATTTTCCGATGTTTTGATTCATCCCTTTTCATCGTAAACTGCACTGTCTAGCGCGCGTTAGATATTCCTCAATACTAAAGGAGAAGTGGAGTTGCTGAACCTTGAATAAGAAAATTTTGGGACGCTTACAGAAAGAAAAAGCGGAAGTTTTCATTGCTTTTTCAGGGCTATCGCCATTTCGTTTTTCTCCTTTTGCTTAGAAAAGTGTATATGCTAGATTTCCCAATTACGTTGAAAGGTTAATGGAGAGCAAATACGTTGGAAAAAATCTTTGAGGTTAGATGGCATGGTAGAGGCGGGCAGGGAGCATGGACTGCCAGCGAATTGCTGGCGAGAGCAGCAATCCATGAAGGAAAATACATTCAATCTTTTCCGGAGTTCGGTCCAGAACGTATGGGTGCGCCAGTAGTCGCCTTTACAAGAGTAAGTGATAAGCCAATTCAGATACACTGTGCAGTTTATAATCCTGATGTGGTAGCTGTCTTAGACCAGACATTACTGAGAACGGTTCCAGTTACTAAGGGATTGAACGAAGGGGGAACAATCATAGTTAACTCGAAAGAAACTCCTACTGACATGAGAAAAACGCTTAGTACGGACAAAGGAAAAGTTCTGACTGTGCAAGCGACGGAAATCGCTATGAAAATTCTGGGAAGGCCTATCACAAGCACGGCTATGCTCGGCGGTGTCGCTCGCGTTACAGGAATAGTGAATTTAGAGAGCATTGAAAGAGTTGTGAGAGAACGTTTCAGGCAGGATGTTGCTGAAAAGAACGTGGCTATAATAAAAGAAGCTTATGAGGAGGTAAATTTTGAGTGACAAGTCAAAAAAGAAATTGGAAAGAAATTCCGCTAGCTGGTGTATGTTGGAAACCAAGCACGGAATATTTAACTGGAGACTGGAAAACCTACAAACCTGTGAGAGACGTAGAGAAGTGCACACGATGTACGTTATGCGTGGTTTTCTGTCCGGACGGAGCAATCCACTGGAATCCTGAAAAAGAAGATATTGAATTTGACTATAATTTCTGCAAGGGATGCGGAATATGTGCCAATGAATGCCCAACAAAAGCAATAGAGATGAAACTTTAGTAGAGGTGTGTTGAAGTGGAAAATGTTGTTAAACAAAAAGTGCTGGCTTTAAACGGAGATGAAGCTGTTGCTTTTGCCGCGAAGCAATCAGATGTTGATGTTGTGGCAGCTTATCCCGTAACTCCACAGACCATAATTGTGGAAAGATTCAGCGAATACGTAGCCAACGGTGAAGTCGACACAGAATTCATCTGTGTAGAATCCGAACACAGCGCTATGACAGCATGCATAACAGCTTCAGCCACAGGAGCAAGAACATTCACAGCTACAGCAGCCCCAGGCTTAGCTCTAATGCATGAAATGCTTTACGTAGCTTCTGGGTGTCGTACACCAGTAGTTATGGTTATTGCTAACAGGGCCTTGTCTGCACCACTGAACATTCACTGCGATCATTCAGACAGCATGGGTGAACGTGACAGCGGCTGGATACAAATGTATGCTGAAAACTCGCAGGAAGCGTACGACTCTGTAATTCAAGCTTTTCGCATTGCTGAAAACCCGGATATTCTTTTGCCGGTCATGGTCTGTTTGGATGGCTTCACCCTAAGCCACACGTTGGAGAATGTACAGGTGCTTCCAGATGACATCGTCAAAAAGTTTGTGGGAGTTCGCACAATTCCGTTAGTTACAACGCATGAAGGAAAAAATGCGCCGTTCAAGCTTGACACAGAAAACCCCATGAGCATGGGGCCTATAGCCTTGCAGGACTACTATTTTGAGTTCAAACGGCAACAGGAAGAAGCTATGAAAAACACGCTGAAAATCATTCAGCAAGTGCATGAGGAATACGCCGGGATGAGCGGAAGACGCTATGGAGATGGAATGCTTGAGTCTTACCGTCTTGATGATGCTGAAATATCCATCATATGCTTAGGCTCCACTGCTGGAACAGTTAAGACTGTTGTGGATGAGCTTAGGGCAGAAGGAGTTAGAGCTGGCTTACTTAGAATCCGCACTTTTAGACCTTTGCCAGTCGAGGGAATTGTTAGAGCACTTAAAAACGTGAAAGCTGTGGCAGTTATGGATAGAAGCATGAGTTTCGGAGGATATGGGGGACCAGTGTTCCATGAAATCCGTCATGTACTTTACGATGCATCTACACATCCGTGCTTGGTGAACTACATTTATGGACTGGGTGGAAGAGACACAAGTCCAAGTCAAATACGCAGGATATTTGAAGATCTGCAAAGGATACTGCAAACTCAAGAAGCTGGAAAACTGATACGATATGTTGGATTGAGAGGATAATGGAGGAAAATGAAATGTTTTCTGAATGGAAGTTTACGGCAAAAGACATAGCCAAGAAACCAGATCTTTTCATGTCTGGTCACAGAGCATGCGCGGGATGCGCGTCAGCAACAGTATTAAGACTTGTTTTAAAAGCTGTAAGAGGACCCACAATAGTGACAAGCGCTACTGGATGTATGGAAGTTATCTCATCAATTTATCCTTACACATCTTGGGCTATACCGTGGATACACACAGCTTTTGAAAATGCAGGTGCAAACGCCTCAGGAATTGAAGCAACAATTAAGATACTGAAAAAGAAAGGAAGGCTTAAGAAGGAACAGATAGACGTTATCGCTTTCGCCGGGGATGGAGGCACCTTCGACATAGGCATTCAATCCTTGTCAGGAGCGGTTGAAAGGGGACATGATTTTCTGTACGTGCTTTATGACAATGAAGCCTACATGAACACAGGCATACAGCGAAGCGGAGGAACACCCCATGGAGCATCCACAACCACTTCACCAGCTGGAAAGGTCATACCGGGAAAAGTTCAGTATAAAAAGCCGATTGCAAACATCATGGTTGCACATGACATGCCATACGTAGCGACGGCATCGCCTCACTATTGGAAAGATCTGATAACAAAGGCTAGAAGAGGCATAGAGGTGAATGGACCAGCTTTTCTGCATGCATTTGCACCTTGTCCAAGAGGATGGCGATATGACACAAGCAAATCTATCGAGATTTCACGTTTGGCTGTGGAAACATGCCTATTTCCGTTATGGGAAGCAATAAATGGCGAATATCAGTTGTCAGCAGCAAGTAAAGTCATAGCTCTTAAACCGGAGAAAAAGAAACCTATGAGGGAATACCTGAAAATGCAAAGACGCTTCAGACACTTGTTCACTCCACAATTCGAAAAAGTACTCGAAGAAATACAACGAACAACAGATGAAAGATGGCAACGCCTGCTCAAGAAATGCGGAATGGCATAAAACCTCAAATTCTCCATTTTTATACATCATTTTTCAGGCGTTCCTCTATCTAGTTTTCTTCGTTACCACCTTTTGTGAATATGGACGCGTTTTTCCATGCCTGCAACCACGTAGCTCGAAAGTAACCACTCACTTAGTGCAGACTACCATCCTGTATACAGAAAACGGGTTAGATTAATAGTGAAACAATCAAGATCTACATTATTCTGGCTAGTGTACAATCAAACTGATTAAGAGCTTTATAGATTCTATAGTCTCCTCCCTTTGGAATTCTCTGAAACTTCGATAGGTGAACATTAGCCGTCTATACGCTGGCTACGTTGACGACCTTTTTCTTCAAAGGAGACGTTTAAGGAGATGATCAAAACGTATGAAGTACGCGTATATAGAAGATTTTTCTATAGTCCAATTCCACAATGAATATTGCAGTGAAAGGTCATTAGAGTCTATGTTCTCAGAGAACATACTTAAGAAAATCAAGAATACGAAGGGAACGCTTATGCACACTAAGAAGCTGCGTGAAAAAATAAAAGGTTTGGAGGCTGAACGAGCAAGCCTGATGATTGAAACTGCAAAACTGAAGAAAATGGCGGAATCAAAAGCTAGTGTACTTGAAAGTGAAGTAAGCATGATGCGGGAAGAAGTAAAGTCTTTAAGAGATCTTTTAGGCTATACAGAAGAAACGCCGAAAAAATAAAGCGGCTGCTTATCATCCTTCACAAGACTGAAAATCGAAGAAAAAAACTAACTGACTGATTAGAAAAAAAATTCGTCAGCGCGCTAAGTACGTTTCGATAATGTCAGAAAATGCGATCCAGTTCGACTCTAGATCATACGTTACCCACCTTTCCACCTAACATATAAGAGCGAAACAGGCGAAACACGCTAATGATATAGACGCGTAAAACATTTCTCGCGCGCGATAAACTCACAAAAGGCAAAATGGGCTTGTTCAGAGGTTAATGTTCACTTTTTACTTGGATTTTCAGGTCGTGATGAGATTTAGCCCTTCGAAAGTGTGTAGTGACGATTCTCCACGTCAACTATGCCTTTCTGAAACAGCTTGCGCAATGCTTTGAAAACCTTCTTTTCGGGTTGCACGACTTTTTCAGCAATTTCAGAGAGGGTTAACCCTTCATCGGAACTTTTCAGCGTTGAAACGATAAGGTTCTCAAGTTTTCCCATGGCAACAGATCACATGTCATAGATAATGAGCTTTTCTTTTTAAGAATTACGAATTGAAAAATCAGAAAAGTATCCAAATGTCTTTTGATTAATGCATTCCGCTTAAGCTTTGAGTACAATATGTACTCGTCTGACGTAAAGAAAGATCAGCAGGTAGATTGAGTGTGTTGATGTTGGAAAAGGAGGGTTAGTTGTTATGGTTACCAGCTTTGTCTGTAGTGGCTTGTGCATATTACTACGTCGTATATCTTTATTTCGCCGTCGCCGTCTAGGTCGCTGTTCGGGTTGAACTGTGGATCGCCACGTTTAGAGCCGTAGATGCCTGTTATTTTGACAACATCGTAAATGTCAACGTCTCTATCCCCGTCCACATCGCCAAGAATGGTCACGAATATCCAGCCATCCATGAAAGTGTTATCCGAAATGTCTGTTTCACTTGGAACTATGCTCGCTACAGCTCTTATGGTGTAATTGCCCTTAGTGAAGCCTGTTGTATTCCAAATGAAGGTTAGTGTCGCTTGAGTGGATGGGGCTAAATCAGTGACGTTCTGCATTGCCATTAAGGTTGTATTTGCGTACATTGTGATGTTGAAAGTTTCTGTCAAATCTCCTTGATTTTCAACAGTAACGCTTATGCTCATGTTCAAACCTGTCCCAACCACTGTTTTGGAGGGTATAACGTCTAAGATGGCTACGTCGCGGCGCAAAACTGTTTTAGTTGAATTTGACGTATCTGTCGCACCATCGTCATCAGTTACGGTGAGAGTGACCGTGTAGGTTCCATCGCTGGCATATGAATGCTCAACAGCTGCTCCTGTAGCATTCATGCCGTCACCGAAATCCCAGAAGTAATCAACTACGTAACCGTCAGGGTCATAGCTTTGGGAAGCATTGAAGTAGATGACCTCGCCTACGCACACGGTTTCAGCGGATTCCGTGAACAAGGCTGTTGGGGGTCGGTTTAAAACAGTTTTAGTGGCTTTTGTTGATGCTGCAGCGTTATCATCATCTGTTACTGTTAAAGTGACTGTGTAGTTGCCATCATCA
>Ga0209986_10002802_pt1 | contig 15643 bp, 14 predicted proteins | sample BlataG_FD_183168 | JGI IMG/M metagenome (GOLD analysis project Ga0209986, IMG submission 183168) | Deep subsurface microbial communities from Black Sea to uncover new lineages of life (NeLLi) - Black_00105 metaG (SPAdes) (version 2) | ecosystem: Environmental > Aquatic > Marine > Oceanic >...
ATTAGACAAACTCTCAATGTATATGACAATTATTTTAGTAATAGTTACATCCCTTATCTCCATTGTATGTTTCAGCAAGCCTGATTTCACGGCACAACTGCAATTTAATCCATACCGGGTATACCACAAAAAAGAATGGTATCGATTGGTCACTCACGGTTTTTTACATGCAAATTGGTTTCACCTGATCATAAATATGTTTGTCCTCTTTACTTTTGGTACAGCAGTAGAAAACTATTTCAAACAATTAAACACAGCAGATATTGTAAAATATCCCAATATCAATTTCTTACTCCTCTATTTTGGCGGAACAATAATTTCGTCCCTGACAACACTGAAAAAGCACAGGAATAATTACTGGTATAACGCGGTGGGTGCGTCAGGAGCTGTTTCCGCAATTGTTTTTACCAGTATCTTTTTTAACCCTCTCCATACACTTATCCTGTATTTTATTCCACTACCGGCCATTTTGGCAGGTATTCTATACCTTGTCTATTCACATTACATGAGTAAACGCGGAGGAGATAACATCAACCATGATGCTCATTTTCTCGGTGCCGTTTTTGGATTTATTTTTCCCTTATTAATCGATTATAAACTAATTAACATATTCCTTCAACAATTGAATATTTTGTAGGAAGTTATATAAAATGGCTCATCCGGAAAATGCGTTGTTTCACTATTAAATATTTTAAATCCGTGTTATCCGTGTCATCCGTGTTCTATTCTTATTTATATTGCGGCCTTTCTGGGTAGTTTAAAAAACCAATCCTATGCAAAAAGCAATTTTTCTCGACCGGGATGGGGTAATCAATTACGACATTGATGACTATTATGTCTATACGGTCTCCGAATTCAAAATAAATCCCGGAGTAGTGGAAACCCTTAAACGGTTTACTGACATGGGGTACATGTTAATTATAATTTCAAACCAGGGGGGAATTGCCAAAGGGATTTACACACACAAAAATGTGGAAGAAGTACACCTGTATCTGCTCAATGAGTTAAAAAAACGAGGAATCGATATAACAGAAATATATTATTGCCCTCATCATTCCAGCATTGAAAAGTGTTTATGCAGGAAACCGGACTCTTTGTTAATTGAAAAGGCAATGTCCCGGTTCCAGGTTGATCCGGAAAAGTCCTGGTTTATTGGAAATAGTGAAAGTGATATACAAGCCGCTTTAAAGGCAGGACTAAATGCCATTAAAATTCAGACAAACGAAGACCTTTCAGTTCATCCCCGGATTTTCAGGGAAATTTGTCCATAATTTATATTTTCTGCCTAATTTCTTTAGCGTTTCCTTCCAGATATCTTCGCCCCGGTTTTCCATTATAACCGATGGGTCCATTTCAGTGATCACCCATGAATTTTCCTTTATTTCATTTTCCAGTTGTTTGGGCCGCCAACCCGAATAACCCACAAAAAACCGTATTTGGTTTTTATTGATTCCTCCTGATTTTATAAGATCTTTTATCACTTCAAAATCCCCTCCCCAATAAATTTCTTTATAAACGTTTACACTATTTGGAATAATCTTGCCAAGGGTATGAATATAATGCACCGTATTTGTTCCGACCGGACCGCCTATTGAGACTTCAGATTTAATATCAGGAAAGTCATCCAGAATTTCAGTAACAGGTATATTCACGGGTTTATTCAACACAAATCCAACCGTCCCATCTTCATTATGCTCAGTCAAAAAAACGATTGAACGTTTAAAATAAGAATCCCCCAGGAAGGGTTCAGAAATCAAAACCCGTCCTTGTTTGGGTTCCCGGTCGCCGGGTTCGATAGAAAAAAAATCAAAATCCACACCCATATTCTTTGTCCTGTTTAAAAGCCAAATTAATTAAAATTAAACAAAAAATGAAATTTTATATAAATTTAGCCTGAATTCCGGCATAATAATTTTCTTGTTCCAATTATAAAATATAGTTAAGTTTGTAGGCTTTAATAAAATATATCCAAAACATTATGATTAAAACCCTTTTTAAAGCTTTTTTCCTGATATATCTCGTTTCTTCCTGTACAAGCCAGAAACAATTGGTTTACTTACAAGATGTTGATTCGCTTACCACCGAAAATGTTTATTTCAGACAGCAGGTAGATTACAAAATTCAAAAACAGGACATATTATATATTCGAATTCTAAGTATCGATGATAGAACAAACGATCTGATCAATGTTGCCTCTACACGATATCAGCAAAATCTGTTCCAAAACGAAACCAGTCTTTTCATCAACGGGTATTCTGTAAATAGCTCGGGAAATATTGAACTACCCATAATAGGGAAAGTATTTTTATTAAACAAAACAGTCGAGGAAGCAAAGGATGCCATCCAGGGAAAAACGGATCAATATCTCAAAAATGCTTCTGTGATCGTTAAGCTGATCAGTTTTAAATTTACGGTACTTGGCGAAGTTAACCGCCCGGGCGTTTATAAAAATTTTAATAACCAGCTTACAGTATTGGAGGCCATTGGAATGGCAGGCGATATTTCCGACTACGGAAACCGTACAAGAATACTGGTTATTCGTCCGGAAAAAACAGAAACAAAAACATTCAGAATCAACCTTACCCGAAAAGATGTCCTTTCCTCCGAAGGATTCTTTTTACTGCCTAACGATATCGTTTATGTCGAACCCATAAAAAGCAAGACGTTTAGAATAAATATTCCGACATTGTCATTGTTTTTATCGACCATAACCACCTTAATCTTAGTTTTGAATTTTGTAAAATAACAAGGGAGCCGGATGGATTACAAATCGGACAGCTTTTATCAGGAAGAAAATATTGATATAAAAAAGTTTCTTTTTAAGATCCTGTCAAACTGGTATTGGTTTGCCCTGTCATTGTTTATCGCACTTACTGCCGCATATCTGGTTAACCGTTACTCAGAACCCGTTTTCAGTGTCAGTTCAACATTAATTGTAAGGGATGATCAAAAAGGTAAAGGGCTTACAGGCGCCGAACAGGTGATCGAGGGAATGGAAATTTTCAGGAGTACAAAAAATGTTCAGAATGAAATCGGCATTTTACAGTCTTACTTCCTTGCAAACAAAGCCATTCTGGAATTGAAAGAGTTTGAAATAACCTATATTTTAGTTGGTAGAAGAGGAATAAAGGAAGCAAAACTATATACACGCTCTCCTTTTAAAGTAAATATTGATACTTCTCATTACCAGCTAAGAGGATATCCGATTTATGTTAGATTTCTATCCGGGTCAGAATATGAACTGGAACTTGATGAAGAATACAACATAAAGGAAATCTTGAAATTTGGTGAAGAATTTGAGAATGATAATCTGAAATTCAATATAACCCTGACAGATGCCGAAAATTTCAATCCTGACCAATGGACTTCGAATAAATTCTATTTTATTATTAATAACCTGAATGCATTAACCAATCAGTACAGAGGCAAACTGAGCGTCACTGTCAACGATAAGAAAGGATCCATTCTTACGCTAACTACCCAGGGTTATGTTGCTCAGCAGGAAGTAGATTACCTGAACAAACTTAGCGAAGTTTATATCCGGTCCGGTCTGGATGAAAAAAATAAAACCGCTGAAAACACCTTAACATTCATTGACGAGCAACTAAAAGAAATCGTCGATTCGTTAACAACCGCCGAGACCAATCTTCAAAATTTTCGCCTGAACAAACAGATCATCGATATCAGTAAAGAAGGATCTGCCATATTTGAAAAGCTCGAAAAATTTCAATCCGAAAAAACATTAATTGCTATCCGGCTTAAATATTACGACTATTTGCTGAAGTATATCGAAGAAAAGAATGATTTCCTGGATGTAATTTCTCCTTCTATCATGGGGATTAATGATCCTTTGCTTGTTTCGTTAATATCCAAACTCGCGGAACTGTATGCTGAGAAGGGAGAACTTTTATACAGCGCCAGGGAAAACAGTCCGCTTCTGAATCTTTCAAACGTCAAAATACAAAACGCGAGATCATCGCTTTTGGAAAATGTAAATAATATCATCAATACAACCAATATCTCGCTGAAGGATGTGAATCAAAGAATCGCCGAAGTTAAGGCTGAAGTTCAAAAATTACCGGTAACTGAAAGGGAGTTGATAGGAATTCAACGAATGTTCAATTTAAATGACGATCTTTATACGTACCTTTTGGAGAAAAGAGCAGAAGCCGGTATTGCCAGGGCTTCAAATATTTCCGATAATAAGATCCTCGATATTGCAAGGGTGGAAAATGCCGGTAAAGTAACCCCTAAGAATTCGTTAAACTATATGATCGCTCTTATTTTAGGAGTTGTCATTCCAATCCTTATCATCCTTTTAATCGATTTTTTTAATACCCGGATCATTGATAAAAAGGATATCGAAGATCTTACTAATGTTGCCATTATCGGATCGATCGGTCATAATAGTACGGATTCTGATATTCCTGTTGCTGAAAATTCAAAATCAGCTATTGCCGAATCATTCCGGTCCCTCAGAACGAATATTCAATATTTGCTTACCGAACCCGGTAAAAAAATCATTTCCGTTTCCTCCACCATCAGTGGTGAAGGAAAAACCTTTATTGCAACAAACCTGGCTTCCATCATTGCCATGTCGAATAAAAAAACCTTATTAATAGGATTGGACATGAGAAAGCCAAAGATCTATAAGGATTTTAGCATCGATAACGAAACAGGTATAAGTACATATTTAATAAATAAAAGCTCTTACGAAGAAATAATTCATTCGACAGAATCTGATAATTTATGGGTTACAACTTCAGGCCCTTCCCCACCCAATCCTGCTGAACTCCTTGAAACGGAAAGGTTGCAACAATTTTTCGAAAAAGCCAAAAAGGATTTTGATTACATAGTAATCGACACTCCACCGGTAGCCATAGTTACCGATGCCATTTTGCTTACCAAATACTCCGACACCAACATATTTGTTGTCAGGCAAAACTTTTCAAACAAAAATGTTGTTCTGTTTATCGACGAATTATACAACAAAAAAGGCATGAAGAACATAACACTGCTCGTTAACGATATTAAAATACCAGGCTATTATGGCTATGGATACGGATTTGGTTATGGGTATGGCTATGGGTACGGATATGGCTACGGCTACGGCTATGGATATAGAGAGGGGTACTATGGGGAAGAAGAAGCGCCGCGGGGAATCCTCCAACAAATCCGCAGAAAAGTATTTAACCGCTAACGCATAATCATAGTGGTATTACATTTCTGGTAAATATCATCACAAACCTGCCTGCTGCACTGACAAGGATACCAAGTCTCTCCCGAAGACAACTATGTTAAAAGAAACCCTGTAAAGTAAACCTTTGTGAAACTTCGTGACTTTGTGACTTAGTGGCGGAAAAAACTATTGATAATATCTAATATTCAAAATGTCTAATATCCGAAACAATGAATTCACCCGTTCTCTATAAAATAATATGTATATTGTCAGCTAACTTATCCAATCAACCAGAATTCCATAAATGAGTACTAAAATAAAGAAGCCCACTTTATTTCAAGCTTTTATCCCTATTTTCTTTCTGATTATATTCCTGGCTCTCAACGTAAAGTTTTTTGGCGATAACACCTTATCAGGCGCCAACCAAATGGCTTTAATTCTGGCAGCAGCAATTGCCGGATTGATTGCTTACCGGCTTGGAATAAAATGGAAATCCGTCAGGGACGGTATCGTTAAAAGCATAGGATCAGCCATGCCCTCCATTCTGATCTTATTTCTAATCGGTTCCTTAGCCGGAACCTGGATGATAAGCGGGGTGGTTCCTGTTATGATATATTACGGACTGAAAATCCTGAATCCGGGCATATTTTTATTTGCTTCCGTCATCATTTGTGCTATCGTTTCACTGGCAACAGGTAGTTCATGGTCAACCGTAGCTACCATTGGAATTGCTCTTCTCGGCATAGGAAATGCTATGGGTATCAATGAAGGGATTGTTGCCGGAGCGATAATTTCCGGCGCTTATTTCGGAGATAAAATGTCCCCGATGTCTGATACAACAAACCTTGCACCGGCAATGGCAGGAACCGATCTTTTTACTCATATCAGGTATATGGTATACACTACCGGTCCTTCCATTCTTATTACCCTGATCATCTTTCTGATTTTAGGATTTACCTATAATTTCGAAGCAAACCAAACGAATGTAGAAAGTGTGTTAACAGCTATCGATGAAACATTTACTATTACTCCCATATTATTCATTGTACCGGCGCTGTTAATTTATATTATCGTTAAAAAAGTCCCGCCATTACCGTCGTTATTGGCAGGTACCCTATTGGCTGCTTTATTTGCAATTATCCTTCAGCCTGATGTAGTTAATCAAATCTCGGGTGTTCATGATAATTATCTCAAGTCTTCCTACATTGGTGTAATGAGATCCATGTTTGGTCATGTTGACATTTTAACTCAAAATGCAGCAGTAAATGAATTATTGGCAACCAATGGTATGGCAGGCATGCTTAATACCATATGGTTAATTGTTACCGCTATGGTTTTTGGTGGCGTAATGGAATCAGCCGGGCTTTTGGTAAGGATAACCCAAAGTGTAATAAAATTTGTTAAATCGACAGGTGCCCTGGTTGCCTCAACGGTTGCCACTTGTCTGTTTTTTAACATTACTGCTTCAGACCAATACATTGCCATCGTTGTACCCGGCAGAATGTATGCAGAAACATATAAAGACCACGGTTTAAAACCTGAGGTTTTGAGCAGGGCACTCGAAGATTCCGGAACGGTTACATCAGTATTAATCCCATGGAATACCTGCGGAGCAACCCAATCCGGTGTACTTGGGGTTCCAACACTCACATATCTCCCATTTGCGTTCTTCAATATTATCAGTCCGCTTATGAGCATTTTTATGGCAGTGTTTAATATTAAGATCAGAAGAATTAAGGAAAACAGTCAGAACGGGAAGAAAGTAAAAAGTGGCAGTAGCAGGAACAAGTAGTCAGTAGTCAGTGGGTGCGACAACCGGATAAGACTAATAAAAAAACGAATTTGCGAGAACGTTTGGCGAAGCCAAACCTCACGAGCAGGTTTGAGCGATGGACAGTGGGAGCGAGTAAACGGAGTGACGAAGCAAACTGTTTAAGTTTAAATCAGCAGATTAATAAAACTACTTTTATACATTACGATAACCCTTTAAAGATTGCCTGCCCGCCATAGCGAAGCGGAGGAGGGCTTCACTCCGTTCGCAATTATTCAGTGCATTTTCAATGGCTAAAAAAGGATATATTTACATAGCTACAAATCTAACCTCTGACTTTTGACATAAAACGATTTTGTGTGAGGGAATAACCTGCCAGGGTCTTCTTGACCTGGCAGTGTTTGGCGGGGGATGGAGAGGTAGATAAAGAAAATCCAACCACCTCCCCCTGACGGTACCGTCAGGGTACTCCTCTCCCAAAGGGACTCCTTTGGAGCTTTCTAAGGAGGAGAATTTTGCGTTGGTTAACTAACCAATAACCCGCAACTTGAATTATTTAATTAAATTTGCACGGTAATTATTCCGGTAATGGAAATCTGACATGTTTATCAAATTAATTCTTCTATCAACTGGCATTATTGTTCTTTCCCTTTTAGGACTCTCCCTTAATATGCTTCTGAAAAAAGATGGGAAGTTCCCTGTTACCTCTATCGGGAAAAACAAGGAAATGAGGAAACGAGGCATCACCTGTGTAAAACACGACGAACTTATTTGTGAAGGGATGGAGGCTAAGGCTAAGGCTGAGCCTAAGGTGTTGATACGCAATAGGCAGAAAGAAGCAAAGCGCGTTACGCAGTGTGCAAGGTGCAAAATGTAGAGCCGAATTGTATTCGGCTGGGGGGAGACCTGCCAGGGTCCGAAGGACCTGGCAGAGTCTGTGAAGGAGAAGGGGAGAAAGAGAGACTGGGAGAAAAGGGAGCAACAAGTAAGGAGTATGTAGTAAGTAGGTGAAAGAAATTGCTAAATTGTTAAATTGTTAATAAAACGATAATGGTTCGATGTCTGCAGACCAAAGAAATTTTGCAAGAGTAATTACCGGAGGGGTAAAACAACAATAGCCCCGGGTAAGCGGAGCGCAACCCGGGGAAAATGGACATGTAAAGAAAAAGTGCCTGCCAAAGGCATCCCTTTGGGAGGAACTGCCGGTTTTGATTAGTGTTACAACCGTTTCATCCTTCCATAGGAATGCCTTTGGCAGGCGCAAGTAGCCGATAGCTTTTTCGGAGTGAAGGTTGAACGTTTGGCGAAGCCAAACCTCACGAGCGGGATTGTGATTGTGGCTTGTGGGAGCGAGTAATTTTTATGTTTAACCTGTAGACATATATTAGGACAAGACATTGGTGATTCAAGATAAAAGTTTACCCTGTGAAACAGCAACTTTGTTGCTCCTGCTACGCAGGGTTTCACGGGTCAAAAAATAAAACAACCTAATAACTACTTAATTACGCGAAGGCGCAGCCGATGTAAATAACCTACTCGTCTGACCACTAAAATACATTAACTTTCTACATAAACCATAACATAATTGCAATGTTCTGAATCTAAACTAATCTCCCGGCAGCATTAGTGGTCTGACGAGTATTACGAACCACGAACCAGGAACTGAGAACCCGGAACTGTTTACAACTCCTCCTCGATTAGTCGATCAAATCCTAATGTGTGATATGTCTGAACCTCTCCCTTCTCATCCGAGTAAATAAAATAAACTTCCAACCCTTTTTCGGTTAAAACTAATTTCCTGCTTTCTTCCAGACCCATTACCATAAAAGCAGTGGCATATGCATCGGCTGTCATACAATCTTCTGCCACAACAGTGACACTTAACAAATTATGTCTGACAGGATAGCCGGTTTTTGGATTAATGGAATGTGAATATTTAATACCGTCCTCTTCAAAAAATTTCCTGTAGTTACCTGAAGTGGCAAGAGAACGGTTACTTAATGAAAGGATTACCTGTAAATCCCTGCCCGGGATAAAATTATAATCATAAGGTTTATCAACCCCGATCTTCCAGATTTCGCCCTTAGCTTTGGTGCCCCGGGTCCGTACTTCACCGCCTATTTCAACCAGATAATTAAATATATCTTTATTCTCGAAGAATCCGGAAATTACATCAACAGAATAACCCTGGGCAATCGCGTTTACATCCAATTTTATACCAGGTTTCTGTTTTATAACCTTATCACCCCTTAACTCTACTTTATCCATCCCTATGAATTGTAAAAGACTGTCGATCAATGCACTATCAACATCGGCTTTCCTCTCTGGCCCAAATCCCCATGCATTCACAACCGGGCCAACCGTAATATCAAAAACCCCATTTGTTTTTTCTGATATCTCTTTTGCTCCTCGGAAAACCTTTTTAAAATGATCATCCGTCCTGACTGTTGTGTCATTTCGGTTAATTCCGGAAATGATTGAACCAGGTTGATAAATTGAAAGGGACCGGTCAAGTTCAGCTAATAAAGCATCAACTTCACTTTTATAATAGTACTTGTTCTTAATAAGGTTAAACAGGGAGAATTTATTTTTATAAATAATATGGTAGGTTGTTCCCTGGGTAAAACCGTCAAGAACAATATAGGCATTCCTTTTATAGCTTAAAAATACAAAACCGAAGACTACAATTAAAATAAAACTCCAGACAAACAGTTTTTTTCTCACTACATAATAATTAACCAAAATCGTCAAAATCGATCATTTCGTCAGGAACACCAAGATCATAGAGCATTTTTAGTACAGCATCATTCATCAATGGTGGTCCGCACATATAGTATTCTATTTCTTCAGGTTCTTCGTGTTTACTCAGATACCGGTCATAAACAACCTGGTGGATAAATCCGGTCAAACCATCCCAGTTATCCTCAGGCAAAGGTTCAGAAAGTGCAATATGGAATGTGAAATTCGGATATTTCTTTTCAATTTCCCTGAAATGTTCTTCGTAGAATATTTCTCTTTTCGACCGTGCACCATACCAATATGAGACCTTACGGTTAGTTTGTAAAGTATGGAAAAGGCGGAATAAATGCGACCGCAGCGGAGCCATTCCGGCACCACCACCGATATAGAGCATTTCGCTTTCTGTTTCCTTAATAAAGAACTCACCATACGGACCTGAAATAGTTACATTATCTCCCGATTTAAGGGAGAAAATATAGGAGGAACATACACCCGGGTTAACCTTCATAAATCCACATTTGGTCCGATCCCATGGTGGAGTGGCTATCCTTATATTTAACATAACAATGTTACCTTCTGCGGGATGATTAGCCATTGAGTACGCCCTGAAGGTTTCTTCCGTATTTTTCATCTTCAGATCCCACATTTTGAACTTATCCCATTCATCCCGGTACTCTTCCTCCACGTATATGTCCTTACTATAATCGACTTCAATTTTTGGAACATCAATCTGAACATAGCCTCCTGATTGAAAATCAAGAATTTCTCCTTCAGGAAGTTTAACAACACACTCTTTAATAAATGTCGCAACATTTTTATTGGAAATCACCTCACACTCCCACTTTTTAACTCCCATAACCGCTTTAGGAACTTTTATAACCATATCCTGCCGTATTTTCACCTGGCAACCCAGCCTCCAGTAATTCATTTGTTCCTTTCTGGTAAAAAATCCTGTCTCAGTTAGTAAGATCGATCCTCCGCCATCGAGTACCTGGCACTTACACAAACCACATGTTCCGGCACCACCACAGGCTGACGGCAAAAAAATATCCAGATTGGACAAGGTTGTCAATAAGGTCGATCCCGGATCTACCTTAAACTCCTCGTCATTAACCTTTAAGCTTACTTCACCTTGTGGTGTTAATTTCTTTCTTGCATACAATAAAATTGCTACAAGAAACAGGATCACAAGAAGAAATACAACGATACTGGAAAGGATAACGGTTATTTGTGTGCTTATTACGATCATATTAACAACAATTTTTGTAATTATTCAGTTTTCAGAGTCTCCTTTTTTATTCAGGTTATATGTTATACGTTATAAGTTATACGGGCTCTAGTTTATAATTGCGTAGTTTTTAGTGATGATTTTGTGTTTTTGTGTCTTTGTGGCAGGGAAATCTATGCCACTAAATCTCTTTCCAAGGGAATCCCTTTGGGAAAAGCACTAAAACCCACAAAAGTAGAATATAATCGCTATTTTAAAATAGAACCGTTATACGTTATAAACAACCAACATATAACTATTAACTTATAACTTATAACGATATACAACATTCTATCTTTTTTCAACCAAACAAAATGATTAGTTATAAATTTCCCACTATTTTCTACGCTAAAGCTTAATACCCATGAAACTCATAAAAGCAATTCCCATCAGACCGGTGATTATAAAGGTAATTCCCAGACCCCTCAGGGGAGCAGGAACATTGGAATACCGGATTTTCTCCCTGATAGCAGCAATCCCGATAATAGCCAGTAACCACCCGATACCGGAACCCAGACCATACGTAACAGCCTCTGTGATATTAAGAAATTCCTTTTGCTGCATAAATAATGAACCTCCTAAAATTGCACAGTTTACAGCAATTAACGGCAGGAAAATTCCCAGCGAATTATACAGGGCAGGAGAAAACTTTTCAATAACCATTTCCACCAACTGAACCATGGAAGCAATCACTGCAATAAACATGATAAAAGAAAGAAAACTCAGGTTTACATCGGCAAATTCTTCCCCCAACCAGATCAGGGCGCCTTCTTTTAACAGATAATTCTCAATGAGGTAATCCACGGGAACTGTAATTACCAAAACAAAAATAACGGCAATACCAAGCCCAAAAGATGTCTTTACTGTTTTGGAAACAGCCAGATAAGAACACATGCCCAAAAAATAGGCAAATATCATGTTGTCAATAAAGATCGACTTAACAAATATATTAATTAGATTTTCCATCGTCTAAAAGGATTTTTAATTAACTTTCTTCGATCAGTTCCCTGTTTTTGCTTCTCTGAACCCAAATAATAATTCCAATGGTGATAAGAGCCATTGGTGAAAGTATCATTAATCCATTATCTTCATAACCAATATTATATATCCCAATCTTTTCCAGAACCGGATACCCCCACAACTCACCCGAACCAAGTAACTCCCTGAAAAATCCAACAATAACCAGAATAATACCATATCCGGCGGAGTTCCCTATCCCATCCAGCAATGATTGCCACGGCTTGTTTCCAAGAGCAAATGCTTCAAGCCTGCCCATAATGATACAGTTTGTAATAATCAATCCCACAAATACCGATAACTGTTTGCTGACTTCATAAGCAAAAGCTTTTAGTATCTGATCGACCAAAATAACCAGCGTGGCAATTACGGTTAATTGAACAATAATCCGGATGCGGGGCGGGACCATATTTCGAATAAGCGAAATAACCACATTGGAAACAGCGAGAACAAACACCACAGAAAGAGCCATTACCACGGAAGGTTCGAGCTTGGTGGTAACCGCCAGGGCTGAACATATCCCAAGAACATGAACCGTAATCGGGTTCTCATCATTAAGCGGGGTTGTAAGTAATTTCAGATTCTTTGTAGAAAACAGAGTTCTTTTATCGGTCATTTTTGTAATTCTTTTTGATTTTTAAAATACGTTTCATAATTAAGCAGGCAATCATATAGCATAGCTTCCAACCCTTTGCTGGTAAGTGTCCCTCCTGAAATGGCATCCACCTCATTCAGGCTCTCAGGATCGGCAATTCCTTTCACCAGTATAATGGAAATAAAATTTCCATCCTCATCGAATATCTTTTTCCCAATGAATTGGTCCTGGAACTTATCTGTATTTATCTCAGCGCCCAACCCCGGGGTTTCTCCATCATGGTCGAAAATGGTTCCTGAAATGCTTGTTAAGTCTTGCATGAATGAGACATAACCATAAATGGGACCCCAAAGACCTTTGCCTTCTACCGGAACAATAAATCGTTTTTCACCATTATCAAGAATTCCTATGAATACAGGCAAGGCACGTTCCTCTCGGGGCTTCCTGACTTCTTTCTTCAAATTAACTTCAAAGGCAACCAGATCATCCAGATACTCCCCGCCGGTATTTACAACGCAGGTTTCGGAAATATACTTTTCATACATCGGTTCCACACTGGCTCTCGAACTTTCTATTCCAATGGATGCCAGAATATTTTTCTTTTTTTCAATCTCAAAGTTCCGCTGTTGTATAGGTTGTAATAACATGGCTGCCGAAGATAAAAGAGCAGCAACCAAAATCACCATGATGGATGAAAAAAGAAAAATATACCTGTTACTAAATCTTTTCATGTTTGTACGTATCGGAATTTAAAAATTGTTTATTGATTTACATTAAGTTATGTGTATATTTTAAAACTTATCTTATTATAGGCTAAGGCTGAGGCTAAGGCTAAGGTTTCTTAGCTTCTCCATGGGAGTCCTCTTCCCTGCCAAAAGGTATCCCTGTGGGAAAAATGATTCCTTTGGGAGGACAAATTATATTTAATTACTACCCTTTTACGATGATTTTTAAATTCTTAAACTTATTTTTCCTGTTATATATTTATTTACTTTGTGTTGTTTCAATGCTTTTTATCATTGAATCTAAACCGGCTATTACATCACGGTAGCCATTAGTAAGTTCATCTTTGTCCTTATCTCTAATAAAGCCTAAAGCCTGCGATGCCAGGCTTTGATTTATAAGTTCATAACTACTTCCTCTGGCTATCTTATAAAACCGTGTCTTATCTAATTTTTCATACCTGCCGAAACCTTCTGATATATTATTTGTTACTGAGTTAGCTGCTCTGCGCATATCAGAGATTAAGCCATATTTCTCTTCAGTAGGATATCCCTTAGTTACTTCATATACCTTGAGTAATAACTTAAAAGCTTTCTGCCATACGGGCATTTCGGTAAAATTTTTATACGCCATCTCTTATTATATATCCTAAAATCTTACAACCCATTACCTTCCTTAGCCTTAGCCTTAGCCTCAGCCTTTAGGAAAAATTTGCGAAGCTATATTCTTTTGACTTTCGCCCTTTTTAGTCGTCGCTTAATATTAGCCCCAACCACGTAATGATCAATCAATGGAGCAAATACATTCATTAGCAGTATAGCCAGCATTACCCCCTCGGGATAGGCTGGATTTAAAACCCTGATCAATATAGCCAGTATGCCAATCAGGAAACCATAGATCCATTTTCCTTTTTCTGTCTGAGCAGCTGTCACCGGATCGGTAGCCATAAATACAGCTCCAAAAGCAAAGCCACCCATAATCAGATGTTGCCATGCAGGAATTTCCATAAATGGATTTGCAGCAAACAGATTTAAAATAAGACCCATTACCAAACCGCCGGTAAAAACGGAAAACATGATCTTCCAGCTTCCAATACCCGTGTACCAAAGAATAACAGCCCCGATTAGAATTGCCACAGTAGAGGTCTCACCAATCGACCCGGGTATGATCCCTATAAACATATCCAGGGCGTCCGGAATATTTTCCAAATTCCCTGCTGCCGCCTCCGCTAATGGTGTTGCTCCGGAAAAGCTGTCAATTATTCCTTCACCCCCACCCCTGGTCATTCCTGATACCCAGACTGTATCACCTGACATCCATGCCGGATAAGCAAAAAACAAAAATGCCCTGGCGGTTAAGGCAGGATTCAGAAGGTTCATGCCTGTGCCTCCGAATACTTCCTTGCCAATAATTACTGCAAAGGCAGTAGCTATAGCAACCATCCAAAGAGGCACATCTACAGGGATTATCAATGGGATAAGCATCCCCGATACAAGAAAACCCTCATTCACTTCATGCCCGCGGATCTGAGCAAAAATAAACTCAATACCCAATCCCGTTACATACGATACAACAATAATTGGAACCACTTTCAATACTCCATGACCAACCATCTGCCAAAAATCAGCATCCTGTCCTATGGATAGAAAATGTAAATAACCCACATTCCATATACCAAACAAAAGGGCAGGGATCAGGGCTATAACCACTACCGACATCGTTCGTTTCATATCGATGCTGTCCCTGATATGAGAACCACGGGTAGTTACTTTGTTTGGGACAAAAAGGAATGACTCAAAGGCTTCAAATGTTGAATGAAGAAACCCGAACCTGCCGCCCCTCTCAAAATCTGGCTTTATTTTATCAATAACTTTTCTAAGCGATTTCATTATATATCGTTTAACAAACTAATAAACTTATTAGCTTTGTCAATCCCACTATTTAAAGGATTACCCTGATGTAAAAAGAGTTTAACTCCCCCTGTTTTTAGGGGGATTTAGGGGGTAACAGTAAGATCGACTTTTCATTATATTTCGTTTACTAAATATTTTGTCTGTAGTTTAAAACAGCGTTTAATAAATCAATTAAAAGTACTCCCATTTTATAACAATTCCCCAAACTTCCTCTCCAGGCTCCATTGACATTTGATAAACCGTTAATTCCTCTAACTTCATAGATACAATTTATTTAAATCTGATAAAAACTCAATAACCCAATAACCCATTAACCCATTAACCTAATAACCCAATAACCTAATAACCCAATAACCTATTAACCTAATAACCCAATAACCCAATAACCTATTAACCTAATAACCCAATAACCCAATAACCTATTAACCTAATAACCCAA
>Ga0209986_10002803_pt1 | contig 15642 bp, 10 predicted proteins | sample BlataG_FD_183168 | JGI IMG/M metagenome (GOLD analysis project Ga0209986, IMG submission 183168) | Deep subsurface microbial communities from Black Sea to uncover new lineages of life (NeLLi) - Black_00105 metaG (SPAdes) (version 2) | ecosystem: Environmental > Aquatic > Marine > Oceanic >...
AGTATAGTTCCGTTTCCTGGTAAAGCCAGACCGATGGCTTCGCTTAAACAATTCATGGAATTTGCAGTAAACATCCCGGAACACGATCCACAAGTTGGACAGGCCGATTTTTCCACCCGGGAAAGACAATTGTCTGAAACATCCGGATCCCCGGCTAAGATCATTGCATCAACCAGATCATATTTTTCCCCATCCAGGGTACCTGCTTCCATTGGACCTCCTGAAACAAAAATGGCAGGGATATTCAACCGCATGGCTGCCATAAGCATCCCGGGAGTTATTTTATCGCAATTGCTTATGCATATCATGGCATCGACCATATGAGCATTGCATACATACTCAACACTATCGGCAATAATTTCACGGGAGGGTAAGGAATAGAGCATCCCGTTATGCCCCATAGCAATACCGTCGTCAATGGCAATGGTGTTAAATTCAGCCGCAAAACAACCTTGCTCTTCGATCAATCTTTTAACATACTGTCCTATTTCATGCAAGTGCACATGTCCGGGAACAAACTGGGAAAAAGAGTTAACAATAGCTATTACAGGTTTCCCAAAATGTTCTTCCTTCATACCGTTGGCCCTCCACAAACTTCTTGCCCCGGCCATTTTCCTGCCACCGGTTGTAACTGAACTTCTTAATTGAAATTTCATTAAACTGCTTATTTTTTTAAATAAACTAACCCTATAAAAAAAAGCCGCTCTTTTTGGTGAGAACGGCCCTTTATTTAAGTTCCTTAAGTATTTTATATACCATTCTCACCTGCGGATCTCCACAAAATTAAAACAATTAGCCAGATAAGATTGGTATACATATTTATCATCAGTTCTTTATTTAAGTTCACAAATGTATGTATAATTTTAAAACGACAAAACTTTCAGCTTTTTTTTTTAATTATTACAACAAAGTAAACGCGACGGTTACACCGGCCATAACAATTGTAATCATACTCATTAATTTGATAAGAATATTCAGGCTCGGTCCTGATGTATCTTTAAAAGGATCGCCTACGGTATCCCCAATAACTGCAGCTTTATGGGCATCCGACCCTTTTCCTCCCATTTTCCCTGACTCAATATACTTTTTAGCGTTGTCCCAGGCTCCGCCGGAATTTGCCATAAACACAGCCAACACAAAACCCGCTCCTAATCCTCCAACCAACAATCCGATGGCGCCTGGCACACCAAATATCAAACCTACAAGGACCGGAACGATAATCGCCAATGTTGATGGCAATATCATTTCCAATTGGGCCCCTTTTGTAGAAATGGCAACGCACCGGGCATATTCCGGTTCTGCTTTTCCCTCCAGAATACCAGGAATTTCCTTAAACTGCCTTCTTACTTCAGCAACCATTTTACCCGCAGCCCTTCCGACAGCACTCATGGTTAATCCGCAGAAAAGAAATGCCATCATTGCACCTATAAAAATACCAACCAACACTATTGGATTCATTAAATGTACCTGAAAATAATTCATGAACTCGCTAAGATCAATGTTCAATAATTGTGATTTGTCGTTTATTTCAAAGCCATCAGGAAACATGTAAGATGATGCAGTTTGCAACAACCGGGCTATACCCATTTTTAATTCTTCAATATAGGAAGCCAACAGAGCCAGGGCTGTCAATGCTGCAGAACCAATGGCAAACCCTTTTCCGGTTGCAGCAGTTGTATTTCCCAAGGAGTCTAAAGCATCGGTTCTTTTTCTTACTTCCGGACCTAATCCACTCATCTCAGCATTACCACCTGCATTATCTGCAATCGGGCCATAAGCATCTGTGGCTAAGGTTATTCCCAAGGTAGAAAGCATTCCTACCGCAGCTATACCAATTCCGTACAATCCCATTTTCATATTTGCCATATCACCTCCCGCACCAGCCAGGTAAGCCAGCATAATACCAACAACAACGGCAATTACAGGAACGAAAGTGGAAATCATACCAGTACCCAAACCTGAGATAATAACGGTTGCCGCCCCTGTATCGGAACTTTCAGCAATTTTTTGAGTCGGTCGGTATTCTGCAGAAGTAAAAAATTCGGTGGATTTACCAATTACTATTCCTACTAATAAACCCGTGACGATTGCTCCTAAAATTCCCAACCAGTTATCAATGCCTAACAATTTTAATATCCCAAAAGATGCAAAAACAATCAGTACAGAACTGGTATTAACTCCCCTGGATAAAGATTTCAGTAAATCCCGTTGTGTTGCATTTTCTTTTGTTCTTACTAAGTATATACCCAAAATTGAAAGGATAATACCTACTGCAGCTATCAACATCGGGGTCAGAACGGCTTTAAACTGAACGGTGGTATTATCGATAAAAGCAGCAGCGCCAAGTGCTGCAGTTGCCAAAATTGATCCACAATATGATTCATACAGGTCTGCTCCCATTCCTGCGACATCTCCCACATTATCACCAACATTATCAGCTATGGTAGCAGGGTTCCGGGGATCATCTTCCGGAATGCCGGCTTCAACCTTTCCTACAAGGTCAGCGCCCACATCGGCTGCTTTGGTAAAAATGCCTCCTCCAACCCTTGCAAATAATGCCTGAGCCGAGGCTCCCATACCAAATGTCAACATGGTAGTGGTGATAATCATGAGATTATGGGTATCTTCAGCAGCCGGATATACGAAGTTTAGAACATAAAACCATGCTGAAATATCCAAAAGTCCAAGCCCGACAACCACCAATCCCATTACTGCACCACTTCTGAAAGCAACCCTTAATGCATGACTTAAAGAATTACGTGCTGCATTTGCCGTTCTGGCTGAAGCAAAGGTGGCGGTCTTCATTCCAAAAAAACCAGCAAGGGCAGAAAAAAACCCGCCTGTTAGAAAAGCAAAAGGAACCCATGGATTTTGCAAATGGAACCAATAAGCCAGGATGGAAAAAACACCCGTTAATATAAGGAAAAACAATCCTACAACCTTATATTGCTGTTTCAAATATGCCATCGCGCCTTTTCTGACATGCTGAGCAATCTTTTTCATTAATTCTGTACCTTCATCTTCCTTCATGATCTGCCTGAAGAAGAAAAAGGCAAAAGACAAAGCCAAAACAGCAGAAACAGGTACAAGCCAAAATAAATTGTTAATCATATTAAAAAATTTTAAAAATTTGAGAAATGAACTACCCCGATTGACTTAAAAACCATGAACCAAAGCCGACCGCCACCAGGAATAATATTTATCTTCAAGTTCTTCATTGGAAGGAAAGGGATAAGAAATAAAGGTTTCCTGATCACCAATAAAAAAGCCGTCTTTTACAGTACGAAAGGATAAATCTTCTTCAAAATTTCGGATAACTGTTTTTGTAGGTCGTTCAGGCAAGTGCTGAAGACGAATCAGACAATCCCTCAAATGATCAGGATTGGGATAAGGTAAATTATTAAGAGAAGCTTCAGGATCTTTGGCCAATTTATTTAATTTCAATTCTACAAAAAATAATTTTGGCGAGGAAACAGGTTTTGATGTATCGGTTAAAAATTTCATGAATTCGGGTGGGGAAAGCCTGCTGGCAACCCGGGTCCTGTTGGGAATAAATTGCTGATAAAGATGTACGATTTTTTCCTTCTGCATTTTAAAATCAGATTTTTGCAATCCCAATACTTTCCCATCATCGGTAACAAGATAAAGATCAAGGAAAGCATTCAATGGTAAATTTTCCAAAACTCTGTAAATAGATAAGAAAACAGACCGTTTTGGCTCTCCATCTTCGTATGGCACTAATTTTTTATCAATATAATCCCAGGGAAGCCAATCCACTAAATCAGGATCAATTTCAAAGAAAATAGCCTGGCCTTTTGTCCTTTTTTTTGTTCCAACAGCCAGGTAATTTCCAAATTTAAAAGGCGACAAATGAGAGGCAACCAAGGACTCCGGAGTGGCTGAGAAATAAAAATATTTTTCCATCTTTTTAAATTTATTTTATTGGACAGATACCCTTTAAATCATGAGCCAAATCTAAAACATGAACATATGAAAATCAAGTAGCATAGTTAGTTTATACTCATTCTAAATTAATTCAGTATTATTTCTTTTACTTTACAAATTTATTCAGCCATTAAGTGATTTCCCAATACATATGAAGCAGTGATTCTCTGGACTTATGTTTACGTTAGGTGTGGGTTTGGCATCTATAATGTCGATAATTTCCTTTGGTGGAACCTGATACGTAAGATTGATCTGTGAAAAGGAAATCCATGGAAGACATAAAAGAATGAAAAGGATAAGCTTAAGAGAAATTTTTCTTATTTTCATGGTATGTGTTTTTAGTATTCTTATTCGTTTTTAAATATACAAAAATAAACAATGGAAAGTTATAAAAAGACGATTGATCAAGCCTGGGAAAAGAGAAAATTATTAAAGGATAAAAATGTCCAGGCTTGTATCAGGGAGGTTATTGATCTCCTGGATCAGGGTAAAATCAGGGTTGCTTCGCCAGCCAATAATGAATGGGTTGTAAACGAATGGGTTAAGAAGGCTGTTATTTTATATTTCCCAATTCAAAAAATGGAACTTACTGAATTACATCCTTTTGAGTTCCATGATAAAATCAAATTAAAGAAAGGATATGACCAGCTTGGTGTACGTGTTGTTCCACATGCTATTGCCCGTTATGGATCGTTTCTTGGGAAAGGTGTAATATTGATGCCTTCTTACGTGAATATCGGGGCATATGTAGATGAAGGAACAATGGTCGATACATGGGCCACTGTTGGTTCATGTGCCCAGGTTGGTAAAAACGTTCATTTAAGCGGAGGAGTAGGAATAGGTGGAGTGCTTGAGCCTGTCCAGGCTGCGCCGGTAATTATTGAGGATAATTGCTTTATCGGATCCCGTTGTATCCTGGTAGAGGGGGTTAGGGTTGGTAAGGAGGCTGTCCTGGGAGCAAACGTAGTTATTACGAAATCAACAAAGATCATGGATGTTACCGGAAACATTCCAAAAATTCATACCGGGTATGTCCCTCCCCGCTCGGTTGTTATCCCCGGATCCTTTATAAAAAAATTCCCGGCAGGTAATTACAGTGTTCCATGCTCTCTTATTATCGGAAGTAGAAAAAAATCTACCGATCTGAAAACCTCACTCAACGATGCTTTAAGGGAGCATAATATACCGGCATAATTGAGAGGAACTAAAATTAAAATTTGAATCTGTCAATAAACTTCAGGCTTATGTCAAAGAATTAAAAATCCCAAAATACAAATTTTTTGTATATTGTTTTTTGGTCCCGATACCCGATACCCGATACCCGATACCCGATAGCTATCGGGTATCGGGATTAATTCAAAAATTGTTTGACTTTATTGACAGACACTAATTAATAAACAAGGTATGAATATTGGCTATGATGCAAAACGTGCATTTTTTAACCGAAGCGGATTGGGTAATTATAGCCGTAATACCATTCTGATTCAAAATCAATATTTCCCTGAAAACAAGTATTATTTATACACTCCAAAAATTAAAGGCGCTATTTCATTTATCAAGGCGGAGAATATTCAAATAATAACGCCTGAATTTTTCCTTTTAAAAGCATTTAAACCCCTCTGGCGAAGTTATGGTATAAGCCGGCAGTTGAAAGCGGATAAAATCGATCTGTATCACGGATTGAGTAATGAGTTGCCCTTTAATATACATAATACAGGAATAAGATCTGTTGTTACAATCCATGATCTTATCTTTCTCCGGTATCCTGAAAATTATAAAACCATTGACAGGAAAATATACGAGAAAAAATTCAAGTATAGCAGTGAGATAGCGGATAAAGTAATTTCCATCAGCCAACAGACCAAGGCGGATTTAATTAATTTTTTCAGGATAACTCCAGAAAAAATTGAAGTTGTATACCAGGGTTGCGACCCGATATTCTATAAAATCATTGAAAAAGACAAAAGAAGACGGATAATAGAAGAACTTGGTTTACCCAAACAATATATATTATATGTTGGTACAATTGAAAAACGAAAAAATTTGCTCTCTCTTGTTGAAGCAATTGATAAGGGCAAAATTGATATCCCCCTGGTAGTGGTGGGTAAACCAACTGTTTATGCCAGCATTGTAAAAAGCTATATCTCAAAGAATGATTTAAAAAATGTTTTCTTCTTAGAAAACCTTACATTAGAAAATTTGGCTGCACTTTATCAAGCGGCTGAGATATTTATCTACCCGTCTGTTTTCGAGGGATTTGGACTACCAATTCTTGAGGCCCTGAATTCCAGAGTTCCCGTGATTACGACCATCGGAGGTTGTTTTTCTGAAACCGGTGGAGTATACACAAAGTACATTGATCCGTTTAATCCGGATGAATTTATTGATGCGATAAAAACCTTGTTAACAGATTCCGGGAAAAGGGAAAAAATAATTGAAGAAGGTTACCGTCATGCTTTAAAATTCAGGGAAGATAAAATTGCCGCGAAATTAATGGATGTATATAAGAAAGTTCTTGGCTAATGCTTACCGACGTTGAAAATTCAATGAAAATTCTAAAAAGGGGGGGCATTATTTTGTATCCAACCGATACCATTTGGGGTTTGGGATGCGATGCCACCAATGAGAAAGCGGTTAACAAAATTTACAAGATAAAAAAAAGAAAAGATGCCCGGAGTTTATTGATATTAGTTAATTCGCCGCAAACCATTAAGCTATATGTTGATTACCTGCCGGATATTTCACCGGAACTGATTGAAAGAACCGAATCGCCCTTAACGATAATTTATCCGGGCGCTAAGAATCTGGCACTTAATTTAATAAACAATGATGGATCGATTGGAATCAGGATAACAAAAGATGAGTTCTGTTCAGCGTTAATTTCCCGTTTCGGAAAACCAATTGTATCCACGTCAGCCAATATTAGTGATAAACCCTACCCTGGAAATTTCAGCGAAATCGATGAGGCTATAAAACGAAGTGTCGATTACATAGTAAACTGGAGGCAAGATGAATCCTTGTTATCAAAACCTTCCAAAATTATCAAACTGGAATTAAACGGTGATTTTAAAATTATCAGAGAATAATTTAATTTTTCCTTAAAGACGAAAATTATTTTACTTTGCTGCAAATATTTTACTTACATTTGTAATCCTTTCATCATTAGGAGTTTTGAAATTATCCGTTTTACCGCATATTTAATTTTTTTTCTACCTGAATAAAGTTAAGATTCTATGGACTATAAGATTATATCAAATTTTAATCTTTGGTTTCAAAAATCTCCCACTCCAAGATGGATCGTGTTTTTTCTTGATTTATTGATATGTTTATTTTCTATTAGCCTGGCTTATGTATTACGATTTAATTTTGAAATTCCCCCGGATTACCTTCAAACCTTAGCTTTTGTTATTCCTTATGTAATATTCATTCGAGCTTTAAGTTTCATGATTTTTCGTACTTATGCCGGCCTTATCAGGTATACAAGTGCTAAAGATACTGAAAGGATCATTATAGTAGTTTTATTTGGAACATTAACTCTTGCCCTGGGAAATATTCTATTCGCTAGAATAACAAATAGCAGGAACCTTATACCTTATGGAATTGTAATTATTGATTTTCTTATTACGGTCTTCATAATGACCGCCTCGAGATTATTAATAAAATCTCTATATATGGAAATCAATAGCCCTTCATCACAGAAAACCCATGTAATCATTTACGGTGCAGATCAGTTTGGCGCCATCACCAAACGGACACTTGACCGGGATATAGGAATTAATAGCAAAGTAGTAGCATACATCGATCATAGAAAAAATACAATTGGCAAAAAACTGGAAGGTATTTCTATTTATGATTATAAAGATCTGCCCAATTTATTGGAAAGATTTGCTGTTTCAAAATTAATTATTGCTTCAAAAGATATTGATCCGAATCGAAAAAACGAATTAATCGATGAATGCCTAAATTATGATGTAAAAGTCATGACCGTACCCGAAGTAAACACCTGGATTAATGGTGAATTGAGCTTTAACCAGATCAGGGCGGTCAAAATCGAAGATTTGCTTGAAAGAAAACAAATTAAACTTGATGAAAATGCCATCAGAAAACAAACTTTGAATAAAACCATTTTAGTTACGGGCGCTGCAGGATCAATTGGCGGTGAAATTGTAAAGCAACTCACTAATTATCGCCCGAAAAAAATTATTCTTTTCGACCAGGCAGAATCTCCGCTTTACTTTCTTGAATTAGAGCTTCAGGAAAAACTGCATTTCAACGATTTTAATATCATCATTGGTGATATTACCCACACTAGCAAACTCAATACTATTTTCAAAACCTACAATCCCCAAATTGTATACCATGCAGCTGCGTATAAGCATGTTCCCATGATGGAGAATCATCCCACCGAAGCCATACGCACCAATGTTTTAGGGACAAAAGTCCTTGCTGATCTTTCCATTAAACACCATGTCGAAAAATTTGTTATGATTTCAACCGATAAAGCGGTTAATCCGACCAATATTATGGGAGCATCGAAACGCCTGGCAGAAATTTATACACAAAGCCTGAACAAAACATCCCCAACAAATTTCATAACAACCCGTTTTGGTAATGTATTGGGATCACAAGGTTCAGTTATTCCACGTTTCCGCAAACAAATCGAGAAAGGTGGTCCTGTTACCTTAACCCACCCGGATGTAACAAGATATTTTATGACCATTCCGGAAGCTGTGCAACTTGTCCTTGAAGCTGAAGCAATGGGCCATGGAGGTGAAATTTTTATCTTTGATATGGGTAAATCCATCAAGATAATTGACCTTGCAAAGAAAATGATTCGCCTCTCAGGACTGACTATTGGAAAGGATATCAAGCTCAGTTATACTGGTCTGCGACCGGGTGAGAAACTCTATGAGGAATTATTAAATGATAAGGAAAACACGATTACAACCCATCATCCTCAGATTATGATTGCCAAGGTACAGGAATATGATAATAAAACAGTGTCAGGACAGATTGATGAGCTTATCAATCTGTCTGAAAAACATGAAAATTATCCGGTTGTCAGTCTAATGAAAAGGTTAGTTCCTGAATTTATTAGTGAAAACTCAATCTATGAAGAATTAGACCTGAAAAAAAATCAATAACCCGGGTTACCTGAAAATATCGATTAAACCCTCTGGCAAAACCATAAAAACTGTTTTACTTTCCGGATCAATTTTTTGGATAAGATCTTCATTTACCGGTATTAAAATTTCCTTTCCGTGTTTAATGATCTGAAAAACCGGATTATCGGGATAAAAAAATATTTCATTTACCACTCCAATCTCACCAAGCATTTCGTCAACGATTTTGAATCGAATCAGGTCTCTCCAGGAAAATTCATTCCCTTCTTTTTGGAGTAAATCAACCTTTTTAAAAAATAAATTAATGCCTATAAGCTTTCTGATCTCCTCGGGGGTATCAATATCCTCAAATTTAACAATGGCAGTGGAAGAAGTTAATGACTCGGCATAAGACAAAAAAAACGGAACCAGTAATCCCTCTATTTCAAGGAACACCGATTCCGTTTCACTTAAACGATCGGAAATGTTCTTATTTAGTTTTATTATTGCTTCACCGATTCTTCCATGTGGCTTTAAGATTGTACCTGAAAAACAGTATTCATCTTGTAGCATATTGGAAAATAATCTTAATCTTTTTCCTTTGAATTTTCTGTTTTCGATTCAGGTTCTGTAATTTTTTCTTCAGCAGTAACCTTAACCTTTTTCGCTTCAGATGACTCTTCCGTTTTCGTTTCAGCCGATTCTTTTTCAGGCTTTTCCTCAGGAGAAGATTCATCTTTTTTTGGTTCTTCAGCAATTTCGGCAGTTGCCTCAACAACTTCTTCAGAAGCAGTTTCAGTCACTTCAGTTTTTTCCTCAATTTCAGTTAATTCCGCACTCTTTTTTGCAATTTCAACTGCTCTTGCCTCGCTGACTTTTGATTCTGCCTCAATGACCTTTTTGAGTTTCTCATCCCTGTCTTTAGTAATCCTGTCTTTTTTAGCTTGTATCTTTGATTCTTTTTCTTCCAGCCATGCATTAAATTTTGCTTCAGCTTCAGCTTCCGAAAATGCCCCTTTTTTTACACCTTCAAGAAGATGCTTTTTCATTAAAATACCCTTATACGATAAGATAGCTCTGCAAGTATCAGTAGGTTGAGCGCCTTTCTGCAGCCATTCCAATGTCCTGTCAAAATTAATTTCAATAGTAGCCGGATTTGTACCGGGATTATAAAAACCCAATCTTTCGATATATTTGCCATCCCGTGGCGCCCTGCTATCAGTAATTATGATATGATAAAAAGGTTTCTTCTTGCTCCCTTTTCTCGATAATCTGATCTTTACTGGCATACTTTACTCATTTATTAATTACACCTACTTGATTTTTTTTTGCGTGCAAAGATACAATTTTATTCACTATTAGAAAGTTTTTAATAAATTTTACAGAAATATCTTCAATACCATAATCCGTCAAAAATAACCCGGCTAAAAATTATCCAATAATTATTAACATTACTGAATATTAACCTTGTTTTAATTAATTTTAAAATTGCTTTTTTCGGAAAATCTGAACTAATACTCAAACTATCTGATTATTAATGGAATGAAGGATTTTATTCATTTACACGTTCACACGCAATACTCGATTTTGGATGGCGCATCAAACATTTCGGTATTGATGAACAAGGTTAAAGAATATGAAATGAAGGCTGTTGCTATTACCGATCATGGCAATATGTTTGGTGTTAAAGCATTCCATAACATAGCCCGACGGAACGGAATTAAGCCAATTATAGGATGTGAAGTGTATGTTGCAAAAAACAGCAGATTTGACCGTACGGAAAAAGAAGACAGGAGTGGTGATCATCTGATTCTTTTGGCAAAAAACAAAACCGGCTATCAAAACCTGGTAAAATTGGTTTCCTATGCATGGATTGAAGGTCATTACTATAAACCAAGGATTGACAAGGAGCTTCTCGAAAAATACCATGAGGGAATAATTGCATCGTCAGCTTGCCTTGGAGGAGAATTGCCAAAGGCTATTTTAAATGAGGGCTATGAAAGGGCTGAAGAGATCATTCTTCAATTCAGGGAATTATTTGGTGAAGACTACTATCTTGAGTTACTTCGTCATAAAACAGGGAATCCCGAAATCGATGAGGACACTTACAAACGACAGGAAATTGTAAATGAAAAGCTTATTCATTTCTCAAGAAAACACAACGTTAAATTAATTGCTACAAACGATGTTCATTTCATAAATGAAGAAGATGCAGAAGCTCACGATCGATTAATATGCCTGAATACAGGCACAGATATTAATGATCCAACACGGTTACGATACACTAAACAGGAATTTTTCAAGACAAAGGAAGATATGAATGACCTGTTTGCTGATATTCCTGAAGCTCTTGAAAACACTTTGGAAGTTGCTGAAAAAGTTGAAAACTACAAACTCAATCATGAGCCTATTATGCCAGATTTCCCCATTCCCGGTGGATTTGAGAATGAGGATGAATATCTGAGGCATTTAACTTATGAGGGAGCCAAAGAAAGATATGATGAATTAACAGACGAAATCAAAGAAAGGATAGATTTCGAACTTTCTGTTATAAAAAAAATGGGTTATCCCGGATATTTCCTTATTGTTCAGGATTTTTTAAAGGCCGCCCGGGAAATGGATGTGGTAGTTGGGCCTGGGCGTGGATCAGCTGCCGGATCTGTTGTAGCATACTCAAACAGAATAACCGATATTGATCCATTGAAATACAATTTATTGTTTGAGCGCTTCCTTAATCCTGACAGAATTTCCCTTCCGGATATCGATATTGACTTCGACGAAGATGGCAGGGATAGAGTGCTTAACTGGGTTGTGGAGAAATACGGAATAAACCGTGTAGCCCATATCATTACCTTTGGAACCATGGCGGCAAAAATGGCCATTCGTGATGTTGGCAGGGTTCAAAAACTCCCCCTTGCTGAAGCTGATAGATTGGCAAAATTAGTGCCGGAACGACCAGGAATCACACTTTCCCAGGCATACAGAGAAGTTAAAGAACTGGAAAATGCAAAAAGTTCAGCAAACGAATTGATTTCTCAAACCCTGAAATTTGCCGAAACGCTCGAAGGATCTGTCCGTCATACCGGTCTGCATGCCTGCGGGATTATTATCGGCAAAAACGATCTTATCGAATATTTACCGCTCTGTATTTCGAAAGAGTCTAACCTGCTCATGACCCAGTACGATGGAAACTACGTTGAAGATGTTGGAATGCTTAAGATGGATTTCCTGGGACTAAAAACCCTGTCAATCATCAAAGATGCCCTTACGAATATAAAAGATTCAAAAGGAATTGAAATTGATATAAGTAATATTCCGCTTGACGATAAAAAAACCTATGAGCTTTACAGCAGGGGAGAAACAACAGGTTTGTTTCAGTTTGAATCATCCGGGATGAAAAAATACCTAAGGGAATTACAGCCTAATCGTTTTGAAGACCTGATTGCCATGAATGCTTTGTATCGACCGGGACCAATGGAATATATACCAAGTTTTATAAAAAGGAAACACGGCAGGGAAAAGATCCTTTACGATCTTCCGGTTATGAAAGAGTACCTGGAAGACACATATGGAATTACGGTTTACCAGGAACAGGTAATGCAGCTTTCCCAGGCTATGGCGGGATTTTCAAGAGGCCAGGCAGATTCTTTAAGGAAAGCTATGGGAAAGAAACAAAAAAAAGTTATGGATGACCTCAAGGAGAAATTTATTGAAGGGTGTAAAAAAAATGGCTACAATGAAAACAAAATAGTAAAAATCTGGCAGGATTGGCAAGCTTTTGCACATTATGCTTTCAATAAATCACATTCAACCTGCTATGCATATGTTTCATACCAAACTGCCTATCTAAAATCACGTTATCCCGCTGAATTCATGGCTGCTGTCCTAAGCCGGAATATCAACGACATAAAAAAAATAACAATCCTTATGTCCGAAACAAGACGTATGGGTATTTCTGTTTTAGGTCCTGATGTAAACGAAAGTTTTTTAAAATTTATGGTTAACAAGGATGGCAATATTCGATTTGGTTTAGGAGCAATAAAAGGTATGGGAGAAAATGCTGCTCACACTATAATAAAAGAAAGAAAAAGCAACGGTAATTATAAAGATTGTTTTGACTTCGTGGAACGAATAAATCTATATTCAGTTAATAAAAAAAATATTGAAGCCCTTGCAACAGCCGGAGCTTTTGATTGTTTTCCTGATGTTAAACGCGGGCAATATTTTGCCCTCGATAAGAAAGGGAATTCGTTTACTGAAAATCTGGTCAGATACGGAAACAAAGTTCAGAATGAAAAAAGAACATCTCAAAAATCCTTATTCGAAGAGAGTGCTGGATTTAAATTTATACAACCTGAAATACCAAAAGCAGAGGATTGGCCAAAGCTCAAACGATTAAATAAAGAAAAAGAAACCATTGGAATTTTTCTATCGGCTCATCCTCTCGACGATTACAAATTTGAGATAGAACACTTCTGTACGGCTACACTCTCTCAGTTTAATGATCTTGAAAGCCTGAAGGGAAAGGAATTAACCATTGCAGGAATTGTTACAGGGGTCAAGATTGGAACCACAAAAACAGGCCGTCCTTATGGGTTCCTAACGTTACAGGATTATTCGGATTCTTACCGGTTTGCCCTCTTTAATACCGACTATGTAGAATTCAGTAAATTTTTTACCGAGGGTTATCACCTTCTTTTTAAAGGAAAAATCCAACCCAATCCTTTTAGTAATAATGAACTGGAATTTAAAGTAAAAAGCATCAATCTTCTGTCGGATGTAAAAGATGAAATGATTCATACTGTATCCTTGAAATTTCCTGTTAATACCATTACGTCTGAATTTATTAAAGACTTTGAGGAAGCATCCGGTGCAGGTAATGGAAAAGTAAAATTAAAATTACGTGTTTACGACCCTGATGAAAAACTAAGTATTAACTTCTTTTCAAGGAGCAGGAAAATAAATCTTACCGGGAAATTTATCCGTTTTCTGAAAGATTATCCCGTCATTGAACTAACGGTTAATTGAAGAAAGTATTCGAATTTACTCTCCGCCAACCCGTTCCTGATGAATCAGGATAAAATCTTTGTATGCCATAATTTATGTTTGAATTTGTTTATCCTTAAATCTTTTGCCTTTCCTTAGCCTCAGCCTTAGCCTTAGCCTTTTGCCACAAACAAATTTAACACATCTCTATGAATGGTATTTATTTTAATAAATTCATGAAGCTATGTTCTTTTAATATATCTTTGCGAAAATTCGAGTAAAATTTCAAAAATATTTTAGTTAATCATTTAAAATTTTTCCTTATGACTATTGAGGTAACTGATTCCAATTTCGATGAAATAGTATTGAAATCTGACAAACCGGTTATTGTTGATTTTTGGGCAGAATGGTGCGGACCTTGCAGGATTGTTGGACCAATAGTAAGTGAACTCGCAGAAGAATATCAGGATAAAGCCGTTGTTGCAAAACTTGATGTCGACAGCAACCCCGGGATTTCAGCAAAATACGGGATAAGAAATATTCCCACCATTTTGTTCTTTAAAAATGGAGAAAATGTTGACAAACAGGTTGGGGCTGTTCCAAAAAGCAGCATCGAATCCAAGCTCCGGGCTTTACTTTGAAAATTGGTTTTTTATCTTACTCTGCTGCCAATGAATAAAATATCATCAATCTGGGGCAGGTTCCCTCTCCATTCCTCAATTTTTTCATCCAGATACTCTTTTTGTTCCTGCATATCGAGTTTTTGAATAGACAACAGTATTTCTTTTAAAGCTTTCGATTTGAGCTTTTTACCATTAGCTCCTCCAAACTGGTCTACGTATCCATCAGAGAAAATATAAGTAACATCGTTAGGTTTTAGTTGGAGCTTATGGTTAATGAATTTTCGATGTACTTTTATGGATGACCGGCCAATAGCAAACCGGTCACCCTTGATTTCAGTCAGCTCACCATCTCTTATAAGATATAACGGGTTATAAGCGCCGGCATATTCCAATTCCCTGGTATTAAAATTATATGCTATTAAGGCAATATCCATTCCGTCGTGTACTTCATCTTCTTCACTCTGTTGCTGAAGGGTGTTTGAAACCTCATCATTCAACTGGTCCAGTATTGCAGCAGGCTCATCAAATTCGTACTCCTTAATAATCTTGTTAAGCGAATTATGCCCGATAATTGACATAAAAGCTCCGGGAACACCATGCCCCGTACAATCGACGGCTGCAATAAATTGTTTTGTTTCGGTTACAGCAAACCAGTAGAAATCCCCACTAACAATATCTTTTGGTTTAAATAAAATGAAGGTCTCAGCAAATGAATTTTCAGGCGGTAATATTGCATTTTGTATCCTCTTAGCATACCGGATGCTATCCGTTATATCCTTATTTTTTTCTTCCAATTCCTTGCTTTTTTGAACAACCTCTGCTGTTCTTTCAGCTACTTTCTCTTCCAGAATTTTATTTTTCCTGATTAGTTTTTGCTCTCTGATCTTGATAAATACAAAAACACTGATTGTTACAACAACAATACAGCTTAAGATAAACCACCAGGTCTGATAAAACGGATGTTTAATTACGAAACTATATGATAC
>Ga0209986_10002804_pt1 | contig 15636 bp, 11 predicted proteins | sample BlataG_FD_183168 | JGI IMG/M metagenome (GOLD analysis project Ga0209986, IMG submission 183168) | Deep subsurface microbial communities from Black Sea to uncover new lineages of life (NeLLi) - Black_00105 metaG (SPAdes) (version 2) | ecosystem: Environmental > Aquatic > Marine > Oceanic >...
GCAGATGCTGGAAAAAGATCTGAATTTCACCGCTATCTTTGTTTACAACGATATGATGGCTTTTGGAGCCATGCAGGCTATAAAGGAAAAAGGTTTAAGAATACCAGGAGATATTGGATTGGTCGGTTATGACGATATCCCCTTCAGTTCACTTATCAGTCCAGCGTTAACTACTATCAGATTAAAGAAACAAGAATTAGGTGTTGAGAGTGTTAAACTATTATTTTCCCGTATAAATGGTAGTCGGAAAAAGATGAAAAAGATAATGTTAGATGTAGAACTTGTTATAAGAGAAACGTAATGATTTATATCTTAAAGAAAAAGGAAAAGATACAAGGAGGTGATGGTGTAGAATAAAACTAAACAAATTTTTTAAGTTGTTTATCTTAAATTTTAAAGAAAAGGAGTGTAAAATGATGAAATTCAAAGGAATTCTAATTATTCTGTTAATTTGTGTGTTTTGTACTTCTGCATTTGCTGCAGGAGAAAAGGTAGTTCTAAAATATTATCAGTACAAACCGGAAATAGTTGATCAATTAGATAAACTGGCAGAGCTCTTTCATGAACAAAATCCGGATATAACTGTAGAGGTTGAATCGGTAGGTAAAGATTACATCACAATTTTAAAGACTAAAATTGCCTCAGATGATATTCCTGATATTTATGCAGTTCAAGGGTTAGCCAATATGCAGAGTTATGTTGATGCAGGCATTTTGGAAGACCTTACTAATGAACCCTTTATAAAAAACGTTGCTGAGGCTGCAAAACCAGCTGTAACCTATAATGGAAAGATATATGCACTACCACTTGATCTTGCCGGTCTGGGAGTAATATACAACAAAGGTTTATTTGAAAAAGCAGGTATCTCCAGCCCACCAAAAACTGTTTCAGAGTTGAAGGAGGTTATTCAAAAAATTAAAAATATTGGGGTGATTCCTTTTGGGGTTGCCTTTAAAGAAGAATGGACTTTAAGACATATGTATGCAATGGGTCAGGCTGCGACAGTTAAACCAATAGAGTTTGCCGAAGAGATGAATGCTGGAAAAGCACAATTCTGGAATGATAAAATGAATAAAGCTTTCGAAACGTTCGATCTAATAGCAGAAAATTGTAATGAAAAACCGTTTGAAAGTGATTATACCAATCAAACTACTATGTTTGCTCAAGAAAAAACAGCTATGATGACTCAGGGTTTATGGGCAATGCAGAATGTTTTTAATGTGAACCCCGATATTGATGCTGGTATGTTTGGGCTTCCGGTATTTGAAGATCCAGATACGGCAAGGTTAATGGTAGATGTTGATTATCGTATTGGTATTAATGCAAAATCAAAGAATATCGAAGCAGCGAAGAAGTTTTTAGATTTTATGACCAGTAAAGCGGCAACAGATATCTGGATTGCAGAATGTAAGTTAATTTCCTCTGTTGTAGGGACTAAAGTAGATGCAATTGGTTCATCCGTTGCCTTAGATATAAAGAGCTATATTGATTCAGATAAAACTTATCCCTGGGGATATTCTTACTGGGCACCAGGATTGAGTAACGAGATTGGTAAACTTATGCAAAAATATTATTTAGGAGAATTAACCAAGGAACAGGTTTGTTCAACAATGGATGATCTCTGGAAAAAAGCAATCAGTAAATAAATAGGAAATGTAGTATAATTTAGGAGGGATAAGTGTTTTTTATCCCTCCTAAATTAGTATTATAAATTGGAGAATAAAAAGGGTGATCAAAAACAAAACCTTAAGAGATAGTATTAATTTTTCCTCTTTTCTGCTACCTGCTTTTATCCTCTATAGCATTTTTTTTCTATTTCCTCTTTTTTCAGGAGTACTTTATTCCTTTACCAGATGGAACGGAATAAGCTTTTCAAAAGAATTTATCGGGATAGAAAATTTTAAAGAAATTTTTTCAGATAAGAGATTTTTAGGTTCATTATTTTTTACTTTTAAGTATGCCGTATTAAATGTAATATTTATAAATATTTTTGCTTTTGCTCTTGCCTTAATGCTGGATAGAACAGTAAAAGGTATTGGGTTTTTAAGAAGCGTATTTTTTATGCCAAATGTAATCAGTATGGTTATAGTAGGTTTTATCTGGCAATTTATCTTTATGAATGTTGTTGGTGAAATGTCAAGATTTATGGGAATGCCTTTCTTGAATCAAAGTTGGTTGGGCGACCCCCATATTGCCCTTTATTCAGTGACCTTGGTTTCTGTTTGGAGGGGTACGGGTTATATGATGATTATTTACTTAGCGGGGTTACAAACTATTAATAGTGAAATAATTGATGCCTCAAGGATTGATGGAGCATCTAATTGGGGTAAATTTATATATATAATACTACCTTTGATGATACCTTCAATTAATATTTGTTTATTTATGACTATTGCCAATTCCTTTAAGATGTTCGACCTTGTATTTGCCATGACTCGCGGTGGTCCCGGATATGCAACTGAAGTGATTTCTCTTAATCTATATAATGAAGCATTTTTGAATGATAGATATGGATATGGTATTGCTAAAGCAGTGGTTTTAGCGATTATTATAATGATAGTTACCTATATTCAGCTTAAAGTCTTAAAGAAGAGAGAAGTGGTTTTATAATGCTGACATTAAAACTATCAAAAATAAAAAATATAGTTATTTTTGCCCTGTTATTCGCATTTGCTCTTTTTTTTATAATGCCTGTTTATTTTACTATAATAAACTCATTTAAACCACTAAGAGAGATTGTTACATCTTATACCAGTATTCCGAAAACTTTTTATTTGGGTAATTATATAAAAGCATGGATAAAAACAGATTATCCAAGAGTATTTTTAAATAGTTTAATTATTACCATTGCGAGTGTATCGGGAATTGTTTTGGTAAGTTCAATGGCTGGATATATATTAGCAAGAACACCGGGTAAACTAAGCTGGTTTATATTTATTATTATCGTTTTTTCGATGATTATTCCCTTCCATTCTATAATGATTCCTTTAATTATAGTTATAAAAAAATTAAACCTTTCTAATTCCATCCACGGGATAATAATCGTATATTGGGGAATAGGGTGTAATTTTGCAATATTTCTTTACCATGGTTTTGTTAAAACAATTCCTAAAGAATTAGAAGAAGCAGCTGCAATTGACGGATGTTCTCGTTTTCAAATCTTTTTTAAAGTTGTATTTCCCTTGCTAGCCCCGGTTACCAGTACGATAGTTGTTCTTGATACATTATGGATTTGGAATGATTTTTTACTACCTCTTCTTGTGCTACAAAAAAGAGCCATTAAGACCATTCCTTTATCTCAATATGTTTTTGTAGGACAGTATTACAGCGAATGGGGGCTTGCCCTTGCCGGGTTAACTCTGGCGGTTATTCCCGTTGTTTTGTTCTATGTATTTATGCAGAAATATATAGTTAAAGGTATAACCACAGGGGCACTAAAAGGCTAAAGGAGATCATAATATGAAATTATTTTTCCTGGGAACTGCCTCTGCCGAGGGCTATCCCGCTCCTTTTTGTGAATGCATCAATTGTCGTGAAGCAAGAAAAGAAGGAGAAAAAAGTTTAAGACTTCGCTCTTCTCTCATGATCGATGATAAATTACTGGTTGATTTTGGACCTGATTTATTAAGTTATACCTTGAAGTATGATATTCATTTCTCATTGATTAAAATTTTACTTATTACTCATAGTCACTATGATCACTTATTTCTGAATAATTTTAATTACATTTTACCTGAAACTGGTACTATCCTCACTAAACCGCCTGACTTAAAAATTATTTGTAGTCGAGATGTTTATAAGAAAATAAAAAACCACTCTGAAAAATATGAAAAAGATACTCCCTGGAAAATTAAGGTGATAAAAGAATTTGAAACAACCTTTTCTCACCATTTTAAGATAACCGCTCTTCCTGCAACCCATATGGCAAATGAAGAAAAAGCTTTTTTTTATATCGTTCAAAAAGAAGATAAAACAATTCTCTTGGCTTTTGATACCGGAATGTGGGGGGAGGAAATATGGTATTTTTTAAAAAATTACTTTTTTGATGTTATAGTTTTGGACGAAACAATGGGCTATAAGAATCATCGAGAACATCTGAGCATTGAAGAAATTTTTATAATAAGGGAAAAATTCATTAATCAAAAAATAATAAATCAAAATTCTTTGGCTATAGTTACTCATATTTCTCATAATTATAACCCCTGTTATAGTAAGCTAAAAGAGATATTTGATCCTGAAGGAATAATAGTTGCCTTTGATGGGATGGAAGTAAATATATAATTATACACGAATGGAGTAATTTTCTCTGTGGACCAAAAAGATAATTTTAAAATTGAAAATGATTATTATGAACTTGCTATAGATAGAAAAAATGGTGAGTTAAAAGAATTATATGATAAGGGGGATTTAGAAAGAACTAATCTTGTCCCGGGATTTAGAAAATATAGTTTCGGTAAATTATTTAAAAGTAAAAATGATAATTTCTACTTTGTAAATTTAAAGTTAAAAAAAATTTTACCGAATAAATCAATAGAATTTACTGATGAAATTGGAAAAAATTATATTAAATATATTTTTTTTGAAATGTTTTTTGAAATCGATTTTTCAATAGATAGTGAAAAAGCAGACCGAATCGGAATAGAGCTTGATTTTAATTTTGTAAATTGTCCTGGTACCAAGAACTGGAGAAATCAAATTATTCCCACATCTCCTTATTGGGAAAGCAATAGTGAAAATGGCTTTTATTTAATGTCTCGACCCATGGGTAGTTATGTTGTTTTGGTATTTTCAGAACCAATATCCTGCTGGAGAATAAAATATTCTGATTTTGGCCATCATTTGCTTGGATTCCAAGTCTTATTAAAGATTGGAGATTTAAAATTTCCAAATAACAAGATATTACCTTCTTATAATAAATCATCAATTAGAATTGGTTTTGCAAAAAGTCTTGAAGATGCTTATTTAAAAATCAATGAGATCGGAGATTTTCCAGTTATATGTTATCCCTCTTCAGGAGGAATAAACAAAACCAATCTTCCGATAAGGGTAATAGGAAATGTTGATGATTTAACTTTAATTAATCCTGATAAAAAAGAGAAAAGCATAACCTCTTCGCTTGATAAAGATGGGTTTGCAACAATTTTAATGGATAAACCGGGAAAATATCAAATAGAGGCAAGATATGGGGGAAAAAAATTAGCCTACTCTTTTTTTAATGCTAATGACTGGAAAAAAATTATTAAAAAAGTAGCTGAATTTGGAACAAATTATTTTCAACTTAGAGAAGGTTGTTTTGCAAGAGCCATAGATTCTAATACTTTAAAATATGAGGGGCTAAGAGTAATTGGAGGATATTCATTCGGAGATCCCTATGAAGAGCATTCTTGCGGAAGTGGTGAATTTGGAGGATTTCTCTGTTGGACTGGATTAAAGAGGATGCTTCAATTCGGGGGGACCAATAAACTTAAAGAAAGTGTTAAAAAATATCTTTTTTCTTGGGCTCTACAGAGAGGAGTAAAGGATAGAAATTATTTTTCCAATGCAATATCTCCCGTTGAACAGGAATTTATGGGATACAAATTTTCCCCTGGTCATCTATATAAAGAGCAGCTTTATATTCAGTATGAAGGTTGGTTTCTGGAACAATTCTGTGATTATTTCATTTTTACAAAGGATAAGTCCCTGCTTACCGATATAAAATTAATTGCTACTCATATGATAAATGAACATCAAGATAAAAACGGGGCATTAATTAATATTAGTTGTCATAACCAGGGGATATTTCAGAGAGTTGACTATACTACCTGTGCTACACCAGTGATAGGTTTAATTAAAGCAGGAAACCTTTTAAAACGGGAAGGGTTTAATATGGGTGAAGAGATATTGTTGGGAGCAGAGAAAGCTTGTGATCACCTGGTAGAGAGGGGAATGAAATTCCCCACCGAAACTATCCCGGGAGTAAATTTTACCGATGAAGGTTCCATAGCGTGTACTGCTTTAACTCTTATCTATGCATATATTTATTTAAAGCAAAAGATCGAATACAAAAAAACAGCTCAGGCATTTCTTAAACTACATGATAATTGGATAATAAGAACTCCACTTATTTCTCTTTATGGCTCCTCATTTCGTTATTGGGAAAATAGTTGGGAGACCAGGGATTGGGGACCGTCAATTAATGGCGGGCATTCCTGGACAATTTGGGGTTCTGAAGCAAAATATTACAATTACTTTATCGAAAGGAAATTTTCAGATCTTATTGATTCATTTTCCGGATTTTTGAGTAATATGCCCAAAGTTAGAGATAATGGTGCTATTTATTCGAACTTTACGCCGGATTATATTACCGGAAATTTTGATCATAACGAATATAAGTTTAAAGCAAAATATTTAGCTCATGATTTTCCAAAAGGAACTTTTGTATCTTCCGGTTCATATTTCTTGATACGAGCCAGCGAAACCTGGTTTTATACCAGTGGGCTTGGACACTGGAAAGGGAAACTGATTGCTCTTAACGGAATTTTAGAGAAAGGTTCAAGATTTATTAGCCATGCCCCGCATTTTAAAAGATTAGCCCTTGAAAAAGAAGTTGGAAGAATTGATATAGATTATGCAGGACTGCTTGAAATATTTAAATCACGGGGATTAAAACATATCAATATAATTAAAGGGAAAATTCTTTTTGAGAACCAAGAAAAGGTTATTGTAGAGTCAGAGGACGGGAAAATTGTTTTTATTGCATAAATTAAGTTTTTTAGTTGATAGACTATAGATAAAGAAAAATTCTTAAAATATTTAAATTTCTTACAACATTTAAAACAATAAAAAATTCAGAAAGAAATAATGAAACTTTAAGGGATTAACATTGGCGAGGTGTTTTTGGTGCAAATACACAAAAAGAAGATTAAAAAAGAAGATGGGCGTTATCTAATTTATTATACCTTTACTGATGAAACAAAAGAAGGAGAGGAGGGCAAGGATGTTAGAACTGAGATGGAATCCCATCCTGAAGCAATGGATAATAGTAGCCACTCATCGACAGAATAGGACCTATAAACCTCCGAAAGATTATTGCCCTCTCTGTCCTACCAAAAAGGGTGGTTTAGCTACAGAAGTACCAGCGGAAGATTATGATGTAGTAGTCTTTGAAAACAAATTTCCATCTTTACAATCAGTGCCTCCAGAAATAACTAAAAAAAGCACTAAATTTTTTAAACATGGCAAAGCTCAGGGGATTTGTGAGGTAGTTTTATTTACTTCTGACCATGATGGGATTATGTCGAGAAAACCATTAAGTCGTTATATTAAATTGGTAAAGGTATGGAGAGACCGCTATCGGGAGTTAGGAGCTAAAGATTTTATCGATTATGTTTTTATCTTTGAAAACAAAGGGGAGGAAGTAGGGGTAACTCTTCATCATCCTCATGGCCAGATATATGCCTATCCTTTTATTCCGCCGATTATCGAACAGGAACTGAATTCCAGTAAAGAGCATTTAGAAAAAGAGGGGGAATGTCTCTTCTGCAAGACATTAGAAGAAGAAAAAAAAGATGGTAGAAGAATTATTATTAGTAATGATTCTTTTACCGCACTGGTCCCTTTTTCTGCTTGTTACAGTTATGAAGTACACATCTATGCCAATAAACACCTTCCTTCTTTTAATGATTTTTCAGAAAAAGAAGAAATTGATTTAGCAGCAATTTTAAAAACAATATTAATGAAATTTGATAATCTTTTTGGTTTTACCCTCCCTTATATCATGGCCATTCATCAGCAACCCACTAATGGAACAGGTAAAGAATATTCGCATTTTCATATTGAATTTTATCCCCCTTATCGTACAAAAGATAAACTCAAATACTTGGCTGGGAGTGAATTAGGGGCGGGTGCTTTTATTAATAATTCTTTACCTGAAGAAAAAGCTCAAGAATTAAGGAATACGCCACCCGAAGAAGTGGTTTAGTATGAAATTTCCAAGTTAAAGTAAGATTTTGGAAAATTAACTATAAGTATATTTGGATACAAGGCAAGATAAAGAGGAGATTTTTAATGCAAGGTTTGAATGAATTATGGGGAATATTTAAAGACCAATATGCTGATACTGATTTGTCTAAAGGAGCTTTTTCTGCTCCCGGTAGGGTGAATTTAATCGGAGAACATACCGATTATAATGAAGGGTTCGTTTTGCCGATGGCTATTGAAAAAAAGATAATTATGTTAGGGCAATTAAGAAATGATCGGCTGGTTCAAGTTTTTGATCTGGGTAATAAAGTTAAAATTAACTTTTCTTTAGATAGATTATCTCCTTCTAAAAAAGATACCTGGGCTAATTATTTGATGGGCGTAGTTGATGAAATACAGAAGACAGGATACATTTTACAGGGAGCAAATATTATTTTTAGAAGTGATATTCCTCAGAAAGCAGGATTGAGTTCTTCTGCTGCTTTAGAAGTAGTAACTGCATTAACTATGGCAAAATTGAATTCATTGGAAATTAAACCGGTAGAAATAGCTCACCTCTGTCGGAGAGCGGAGAATAATTTTGTAGGTGTTGCTTGTGGCATTATGGACCAATATGTCTCCTGCCTGGGCCAAAAAAATTATGCCCTTTTTATTGACTGCAGATCTAATGATTACAAATTAATCCCTTTTAAAAACCATAATTATCAGATAGTAATTTGTAATTCCAAGATTCAAAGAGGGTTAGTCTTTTCTGAATATAATAGGAGAAGAGAAGAATGTAAAAGAGCTGCAGAATTTTTTAATCATAAATTAAAACGTGAAATCCGAGTTTTAAGAGATGTTACTATAGACGAATATAAAAAATATCAAAGACAATTACCAGAGGTTATTGCTCGTCGGGTCAGACATGTAATTTCAGAAAATTATAGGGTTCAAGCTGGGACACAGGCCTTAAGAGAAGGAAATTTTTCAACCTTTGGTCAACTGATGATAGAATCACACCAGAGCCTTAAGGATGATTACCAGGTAAGTTGTGCTGAATTGGACCTCCTGGTTGACTTGGCCTTAAAACAGGAGGGAGTCTTAGGGGCCAGAATGACTGGTGCTGGATTTGGTGGTTGTACCGTAAACTTAATGGAAAAAAATTATATTAATGCCTTTAAGAAGAGTATTCAGAATGAATATAAAAAAATTACCGGAATTTCCCTGGATATATATGTAACCCTTCCTGCTGAGGGAGCCAAAGTTTTGGAGTTAAGGTGATAAAGGATAAAAGAATTGATAGTATAAGGACGAGAAGGTATTTCGCCCGGATATTTTGCAACTTTAAAAAAAAGATTTTCTTTATCATTTAATTTAAAAAAATGTTATTATGTGTAAATGAAACAAATAACGTGGAAATAGTCGGGGGTGTTAAGGTTGGCAAAATATATCATGGCTCTGGATCAGGGGACTACCGGTTCTCGGGCGATAATCTTTAATCATAATGGATCTATTGTAAGTACTGCCAGTAAGGAATTTAGACAGATATACCCTCAGCCTGGTTGGGTAGAACATAACCCAACCGAAATTTGGTCCTCTCAGATAGAAGTGGCAAAAACTGCTTTAGATAAGGCTGGCTTAGAAGCGGGTGATATAGCAGCTATTGGTATAACTAATCAGAGAGAAACTACTATAGTCTGGGATAAAAAAACCGGTAAGCCAGTTTATAATGCTATAGTATGGCAATGTCGAAGGACTGCCCCGATATGTGACCAGCTTAAAAAGAAAGGGTTGGCGGAGATTATTCAAAAAAAGACTGGTCTGGTGGTTGATGCCTATTTTTCCGGCACCAAGATTAAATGGATTTTAGATAATGTGGAAGGAGTCAGAGAAAAGACCAAGAAAGGAGAAGTTTTATTTGGTACAGTGGACAGTTGGCTTATCTGGAATTTAACCAAAGGCAAAGCCCACGTAATTGATTATTCCAATGCTTCCCGGACAATGATATTTAATATCCACAATCTTGATTGGGATGAAGAGATATTAGCAGAATTGGATATCCCCGGAACCATACTCCCCACACCCTTGCCTTCGAGTTATGTTTACGGTCACACCGACAAGGAAATATTCGGAGCAGAAATTCCCATCTCTGGTGATGCCGGAGATCAGCAGGCCGCTCTTTTTGGCCAGGCCTGTTATGAGCCGGGTATGGCTAAAAATACCTATGGGACCGGATGTTTTATCTTGATGAATACCGGAGAAAAAATCGTTCCCTCCAGAAATGGTCTTTTGACCACTATTGCCTGGGGGGTTAATGGGAAAGTAGAGTATGCCTTAGAAGGGAGTATCTTTATAGGCGGAGCAGTAGTCCAATGGTTAAGAGATGAAATCGGGCTGATAAAAAATTCTAAAGAGATTGAAAAATATGCCTTAAAGGTTAAAGATACTAATGGAGTTTATTTAGTCCCTGCCTTTGTGGGACTGGGTGCCCCTTATTGGGATATGTATGCTCGGGGTATTATTGTGGGGCTAACCCGGGGAGCAAAGAAAGAGCATATCTTAAGAGCAGCAGAAGAGTCCATAGCTTATCAGAGCCGTGATGTACTGGAAGTTATTCAAAAAGATTCAGGGATTAATTTGAAAAAATTAAAAGTTGATGGCGGGGCAGTAAGAGATAATTTCTTAATGCAATTCCAATCAGATATTTTAGGAGTTCCGGTGGTAAGACCTCAGATTGTTGAAACTACTGCTTTAGGAGCTGTCTATCTGGCTGGTTTAGCGGTTGGTTATTGGAAGGACAAGACAGAAATTGCCGCCAAATGGAAAGCAAATAAAGAATTTAACCCCAATATGGATGAAAAGATGAAGGAAAGCTTATATAAAGGCTGGGAAAAAGCAGTCAGTCGATCTTTGAATTGGGAAGAAAAAAAGAATTAATTTTTTAATATTTGTTTCAGAGATAATTAAAAATTACGTTGCTTTGCTTCTATCGTATAGTATTGATATATTGGTATACTTCATTTTGTAGGTTAATAGCTATTTTTAAACTATTCCCCATTCCCACATTTTTATTCCTTTAGTATTTTGCATTTCAACTGTAAGATATTACACTTCTGAGTAAGTTCAATTGATTATCTTTAGAAATATTTTATTGCGAGTAAATAGAAATAAAAATAAGATAGTGTTTTTATTAGTAATAAAGAGTAAACCGCTTATATTAACTATAATAATGAGATAATAACATGCTAATAATTAATAATCAAGAAATATTACTGAAAATAACGCGTAATAGCTAATATATAGGGTTGCATAACGAATAATTTTGTAGTATAAATGTAATAGATGATTCATATATTGTCTTACAACCAAAAAATGATTACACCTTCTATAATCAAGAAAAGACATAAGAACCCTATGTTAAAAGCTTTCTATCATTATAATTACATTTAAGAAATAATAAATATATTATAATAAAAAGTAATAAGTGATTCAGGAGTAACAAAATGTTGCAAACTGAGTTTAATGGCAGCACAAAAGATAAAATCATTGAAAGTGCCAAAGATCTATTTTCAAGCTATAATTATAGAGATGTTTCCGTCTCGATGATTACCGAACATGCCGGAATTAATGGGTCACTTTTTTACAGGCATTTTTCCAATAAAAATGACATCCTTGCGTACTTAGTAGCAAACGCATTAAAAGATCTTAAAGTTCAAGCCACTTCTCTTGTCTTACCCAAAGAAAAACCTTCAAAAGCTTTAGATACTTTTTATAAATGGATGGCTGACACTGCCTATCAGAATCTTAGAGATATCCGAATTTTACACGAAGTAGAATTAAATAATGTTAATGTAGCTAAGCAATTTCGAGATATCCTCGACTCCGTCATTAAGAAGTTCTTAGAATCGCAAGTACAAGAGTTTGGGTTAGATGTTATAAGATGGTTTATACTTGGCCCGATTAGATTTTCAATAACTTACCATACAATTTGGGAGGGAATAAAACTACCAAAGAGGTGTTTTCCTCAATTGATTGAATTTGTACTACAAGGGTTAGATCCAGAAGAACACATCATGAATCACCGAGTATTTGATTACGGAGTAGAACCAATTGAAATACAAGAAGATAAAACAAAATTAAAGCTTCTGCAATCTGCTGAGAAATTATTTGGTTCAAAAGGTTTTAAAGAGACCAAAGTGTCGGATATAACTTACAAGGCAGGTGTTGCCTTGGGAACTTTTTATCTTTATTTTGAGAATAAGCAGGCAATTTTAGAAAATTTAGTTTGGCATACAAATACAAATTTGAGAAGAACATTAAAGCAAGTGATAAACAATTTCTCGGATCGACGAGATGCTGAAATTGCAGGTTTTTATGCATTTCTACAATTTTTTGAGAAACATTCAAATATGTATGCTGTGGTGAGAGACGCAGAATTCTTCGCCCATGATGTTGCCATGGAATACTACGAGAAGATCAAGCAATCATATATTTATCCCATTACCCAGGCTGAAGAGAGGGGAGAATTTAAGCACTATAATTCAGATATTCTCGCTTTATCCCTTATGGGTATCGGGCATTATATGGGAATGGATATGTTAATTTTAGATAATAAAACAAACATTGATTTTGTTAGAAAGTTAATGAAATTATCACGTCTTCTATATAAAGGAGTGAAGAGATATGAATTGGAAGGAGATTTACCAAAAAAAGAAGGTCAAAATTGATTATGTTCTAAATTTGGTGCATTCTAATACTACCATAGTTACTGGAATGGCCGCGTCTGAACCACAAATATTTCTTTCAAAACTTCACGAAGTACCCCCGTCCCTGCAAGATATTAATGTTTTCACCTGTTTAAATATGAAGGATTACCCATTTTTCTCCACAAAAGAAAGTGAAGGGAGATTTATCAATAATTCTTGGTTTTATAATGGTTCAAATAGAAAAGTAGTATTACAAGGATTAAAAACCATGACTTATGTTCCTAACAACTTGCACCAAGCTGCGACAAACTTGATTCAGAGTAGAAAAATTGATATGTATGTTGGGATAGCTTCTCCGATGGATAAAAATGGATACCTTACCTTATCCGTCGGCATTACCTACGAAAAAGATATTCTGGAAAAAACTGATTTAGTCGTTCTTGAAGTTAATAATAATGCCCCCAGAACCCATGGAGATACTCAAGTACATATTTCAGAAGTTGATTATATTGTGGAAACAGATTATCCTATGCCAGAGATTTCAATAGTTGAACCAACTGAAATAGAACGTAATATTGGGGAGCGTATTGCTGACCTAATAGAAGATGGTTCAACGATACAGATAGGAATTGGCGGTATTCCCAATGCAGTAGCTCAATTTTTGAAAAATAAGAAAGACTTAGGTGTGCACACAGAAATGATGACGGAAACGATGGTGGATTTATTTGAAGCAGGAGCAATTAATAATAAAAAAAAGACCCTCTGGCCCGGTAAATTCGTCTGTACCTTTGTATTAGGTACGCAAAGATTGTATGACTTTTGCAATGATAACCCTGGGATATTAATGCTCCGAGGCAACTATGTTAATGATCCTTATGTTATTTCTCAGAATGATCAGATGGTTAGTATAAATACTGCTTTAATGTTAGATATAACTGGAAATGTCTGTTCTGAAGCAATTGGGGCACGTCATTTTAGTGGTACAGGCGGTCAGCTTGATACCCACCGAGGAGCAGTAAAGAGTAAAAATGGAAAAGGAATTATCGCTCTACGATCTACAGCGAAAGGTGGAACAATTTCTACAATAGTTCCTATGTTACCTCAAGGAGCTCCAGTTACCATTCCCCGCCAAGAACTCGATTATGTGGTAACTGAACATGGAGTCGCTCATCTTCGAGGAAAGACAGTACGGGAACGTACCTTAGAATTGATTGGAGTTGCATCTCCCGACTTTCGAAATGACCTGAAAAATGAAGCTCAAAAAATAGGAATTATTTAGGAGGAAGAATTATGGATGTTTACATACTTGGCGCAAAGAGGACACCGATAGGTGAGTTTGGAGGGAGTTTAAAAGATATTTCAGCACCAAGACTGGCAGCAATAGCAATAAAATCAGCTGTTGAGCAAGCTAACATTGAAGTCAATGATATCAATGAAACTATTGTAGGAAATATACTTATGGCAGGACAAGGAATGGGGCCAGGGAGACAAGCCTCAATATATGCGGGAATACCAGATAAGGTTCCTGCATATACGGTAAATATGTTGTGTGCAAGTGGTATGAAGGCAATTATGCTTGGGGCTACTGAAATTACTCTGGGTAAATCAGATTTAATAGTAGCGGCAGGTATGGAAAATATGTCTCAAGCACCTTACTTATTACCTTATAGATCGAGATTTGGTTTAAAATTTGGTGATATAAAGCTTGAAGATTGTATGATAAAAGATGGCCTTACTGATGTATTTAATCAGGTACATATGGGTATGACCGCAGAAGTTTTGGCAGAAGAATATAAAATATCAAGGCAAGAACAAGATAAATTTGCCTACCAAAGTCAAATGAAAGCAAAATTAGCCATAGAAGCAGATAGATTTAAAGATGAAATTGTTCCGATAGAAATAAAAGAAAAAAAGGAGGTGAGATTATTTACCACAGACGAACATCCGCGATTTAATATAACAACTGAGTCTTTAGCAAAACTTAGGCCTGTTTTCAAAAAAGAAGGGACAATAACCGCAGGAAATGCAAGTGGAATTAATGACGGGGCAAGTACAGTGATTTTAGGGAGCGAGAAATACATCAAAGATAAAAAATTAAAACCTTTAGCAAAGATAGTAGCATGGGCTCAGACTGCAGTGGACCCCGTGAAGATGGGGATTGGGCCGATATCAGCAACAGAAAAAGTTATAAAGGAAGCAAATTTAAAGATGAGAGATATTGATTTGATAGAATTGAATGAAGCATTTGCTGCTCAAAGTTTAGCGGTTTATAAAGGATGGCAAGAAAAATTTGGGATAGACAAAGAGTGGTTAGACGAGAGAGTAAATGTAAACGGCGGAGCAATTGCTTTTGGCCATCCGATAGGCTGTAGTGGCAACAGGATAGTAGTTACTTTGTTGTATGAAATGAAAAAAAGAGATCTGGATATTGGACTGGCGACATTATGTGTTGGAGGCGGTATGGGTACTGCGGTTATTTTGAAGAATGTGAGGAGTTAGAAAAAGGAGGGAATATATGATGAGATTAAAAGATAAAGTATGCATTATTACTGGTGCAGGGGGAGGTATTGGGAAAGCTGCGGCAATTTTGTTTACTCAAGAAGGTGCTTTTGTACCTGCCTGTGATGTTTCTCAGGAAAATCTTAGAAATCTAAAAGAAGATATTGGGAAATTTTCCAAAAACATTGAAACCTATCTACTAGATGTTACAGACAGAGAAAATGTAAAAAATGCACTTGAGGCTATATTTCAAAAATATGGCAGAATCGATGTTTTAGTGAATAATGCTGGTATTACCCGAGATGCACTACTTGTAAAAATGACTGAACAAGATTGGGATGCCGTAATTAATGTGAACCTTAAGGGAGTATTTAATATGACCCAGGTTGTTATATCCTATATGATGAAAACACAAAAGGGTTCAATTATTAATACATCATCAATAGTAGGAGTTTATGGGAATATTGGGCAGACTAATTACGCAGCC
>Ga0209986_10002806_pt1 | contig 15630 bp, 13 predicted proteins | sample BlataG_FD_183168 | JGI IMG/M metagenome (GOLD analysis project Ga0209986, IMG submission 183168) | Deep subsurface microbial communities from Black Sea to uncover new lineages of life (NeLLi) - Black_00105 metaG (SPAdes) (version 2) | ecosystem: Environmental > Aquatic > Marine > Oceanic >...
CGGAAGTAGATATCATCTCACGCCTTAACCTTTCGTCCTCCAATCCGAGGATATGCATCAGCTTCCTTAGCTTGGCAAACATGGCATCGCATTTTACCGGGCCATCTATGTAATGGCAATCTGTGTAATGGCACCCGGAGACTATAACTCCGTCAGCCCCCTTTTCAAAAGCTCTGAGGACATAATCGGGATTTATCATCCCGCTACACATCAACCTCACAATATAGACATTGGGAGGATATTGAAGCCGGGCTGTCCCGGCTAAATCGGCTGCAGCATAAGTACACCAGTTACAGGCAAAAGCAACAATCTTTGGCTCAAACTCAGCCATGGTACACCTCCAATAAGCCATCAACCAGACTCTCTATTTCCTGCATATTGAAGTGCTTGATTTGTATTGCCCCTGTAGGGCACACGACAGCGCATGCTCCACATCCTTTACAGAGAGCTTCGTTTACGTTAGAAACCAAAGCCCCATTCTTCCTGATAATCGAGGGGGCATGAAAGGTGCAGACTTCCTCGCAGCGGCCACATCCATGGCAAACGGATTCATCTACATACGACACGGCCGCTTCAGTGGTGACCTTACCCCTACTTATCAATGACAAGGCCTTGGCTGCCGCCGCCGAAGCTTGGGCCACAGTATCAGGGACGTCTCTCGGTGCTACGCAACACCCAGCGATGAAAACTCCATCTGTGGGCGTGTTTACTGGGGCTAGTTTGGGATGGGTTTCCAAGAAGAAGCCGTCGCCTCTTTGACCTATGGTAAAAATGCTGGCGACATCTGCCGCGTCAGAACGGGGTTGCAAGGCAGCACATAGGATAACCATGTCTACCGGAACACGAAGCATCTTCCCCAGTAACGTATCTTCAGCTATAACAATTAATTTCCCACTTTCCTCTTCGCTTGTCGCCTCATCGGTAATCTTAGCTACCTTACCTCGGATGAAATTGACTCCCATTTCCGAAACGCGCTGGTAGAATTCTTCAAAGGCCTCTCCAAAGCACCTCATATCAATATAGAATTCATATACTTCGGCTTTGGTAAATTCTTTTGTCAATTCGGCATACTTGAGTCCATACATGCAGCAAACCCGTGAGCAATACTCGTGGTAGTTCTTGTCACGACTGCCAACGCAATGTACTATAGCCACGCTCTCCGGTTCTCTACCATCTTTAATTTGAATGCGCCCCTGGGTTGGCCCTCCAGCACAGGTGATCCTCTCAAATTCAAGTCCAGTTAAAACATTATCGTATTTCTTATATCCATACTGAGGCATGACACTGGGATCGAACTGCTCATAGCCAGTAGCCAGAATCATCGAGCCTACCTCGACCTCAACTAACTCATCTTGCATTTCATGGTTAATCGCCCCCTGATCACAGACCTTCAAGCACTCCAAGCATTCCGAGCATACGCCACAGTTCAGACAGCGTTTGGCCTCTTCGATAGCTGTGTTATCGTCAAAGCCCTGCTCAACCTCGGCGAATGAGCCTTTTCTCTCACTAACCTGAAGTAGTGGCATAGCAGCTCTTGCCTTTGGCTTGACTCCTTCCTTGGATATCTCCTCCACCTTCTTAAGCGTTGTTTGTCTTCCCTCGGTTAGGCTGACTCCGCTTAAATAGCGATCAATAGAGATAGCTGCTTCCTTGCCAGCAGCAACGGCTACAACAACATCAGCAGGTCCAGAAACCACATCGCCACCAGCGAAGACACCATCAATATGTGTCTGTAATGTGACAGGGTCAACCTTCAGTGTCCCCAAATCAGTGTAGCCGAGCTCCTTCGGCAACATCTCCCTATCCACAATCTGACCGATAGCGATGATGACGTTGTCGACATTCATGGTGAATTCTGAGTCCTTGACAGATACGGGACGCCGGCGACCACTGGCATCGGGCTCGCCTAATTCCATCCTGATATATTCCACCGCAGATAATTGGCCAGCTTTGGACAGAATTCTAACTGGAGCAGCCAAAAAGTGGAATTTGATTCCTTCTCGCTCGGCTTCCTTAATTTCTGTTCTTATAGCGGGCATTTCAGCTTGAGAACGGCGATAAACGATAGTGACTTCCCTGGCTCCAAGGCGTAAAGCTGCTCTGGCAGCATCTATGGCAGCATTGCCACCACCAACAATCGCTACCTTATTGCCTAAGCGGATATCCACCCCAGAATTCACCATCCTGAGAAAATCAAGGGCATGGATTACTCCGCCGGTTTCCTCACCGGGGATCCCCATTTTTTGGCCCCCTTGGGCACCACTGCCGATGAAGACGGCCATATATCCCTGATTGAAAATCTCGGCAAGGTCTTTCACAGGCGTATTCGTCTTGATCTCTACTCCTAATTCCTGTATATAACTTATGTCGTTATCCACTACCTCTTTGGGCAATCTATACTCAGGAATACCATACCTCAGAAGACCGCCTGCTTGAGGGAGAGCTTCGAATACGGTAACGGCATAACCCTCTCTGACAAGATCGTAAGCACAGGCAAGCCCAGCAGGCCCAGAGCCAACAACAGCCACTTTAGCTTCTTTCGTCCTGTCAACCGGGGTTGCCTTTTCTCTCCCCACCTTCAGCTCGTAGTCAGCTACAAAGCGCTTCAAAGCACGGATACTAAGAGATTCATCCATCTTCCCCCGCTCACAGTCTAGTTCGCAGGGATGGGTGCAGACCCGCCCGAGAACCCCAGCAAATGGCATTGTTTTCCTGACTACTTCCAAAGCCTCCCCAAACTTACCCTGGGAAATGAGGGCAACATACCCTTGAGCATTAACACCGGCGGGACAGGCAATGCGGCAGGGCGCCGTGCCTCTTTTATCAATGGCAAAAGAGGCAGGAACGGCCTGAGGGAGGGGAAGATAGGCTGCCTTTCTCATGTGCAACCCCATCTCAAACTCATCGGGTACTTCAACAGGGCACACCTTGGCACACTCCCCGCATGAGTTGCATTTTTCAATATCCACATACCTGGGCTTCTTCTTGATTCTGACCTTGAAATTGCCTATGTAGCCTGAAACATTCTCTACCTCGCTGTTAGTCATCAGCTCGATGTTAGGATGATGACCGGTGTCAGTCATCTTCGGAGTGAGGATACATTCTGAGCAATCCAGGGTGGGGAAAGTTCTATCAAGCTGGATCATATGTCCACCGATGGACGCATCGCGTTCCACCATATATACCTTCTTCTCCCCGTCAGCGATATCCAAAGCAGCTTGAATGCCAGCGATACCTCCCCCCACGACCAAGACGTTAGGATTTACCGGAACCTCCTTAATCTCCAGAGGTTCTTGATAGTACACACGCCTTACTGCAGCCCGTACAAGGTCCTTGGCCTTTTCTGTGGCTCGCCTCTTGTCCGTGGCATGAGGCCAGGAACAGTGCTCTCTTATATTTGCGTGCTCATACAGATAGGGGTTCAGTCCAGCATCCTGACAGGCTTTGCGAAACGTGGGTTCATGCAACCTCGGGGAGCAGGAAGCAACCACAACTCGATTGATCCCTAGCTCCTTAATATCCTTCTTGATGAGGTCCTGTCCGGGATCTGAGCACATATAATTGTAGTCACGGGAGACTACTACATGGGGTAAAGTGCCGGCATATTTGGCTACCCCTTCAGCATCCACCGTCCCGGCAATATTTAATCCGCAGTGGCAGACATAAACACCAATCTTCACCTCTTCCATTTCATTCCTCCGTCATTGCCTCAGCAACAAGCTCAGCGATATCTTTGACCTGGATAACTTCAGCCTTGCCCAGTGAGAGTACGCTATCATTATAGTTTAGGAAGCAGTAAGGGCAAGCGACAGCTATTGTATCAGCCCCTTTCTCTACAGCTTGCTCCACTCTTATATCAGAAAATCTCTCGCCTTTCGGGGTATCCATCCAGATTCTACCACCACCACCACCACAGCAAAGGCTATTCTCAAAAGAATCAGGAAATTCTATCAATTCTAAGCCGGGAATACTTTCTAATATGCTTCTAGGCTCGCCATATATATCGTTATGCCTGCCCAAGTAACAAGGATCGGAATAAATTACCTTTTTATTCAGCTTCTTAGAGAGCTTCAATTTCCCCTGCTTGATAACTGAAGCTAGGTATTGAGTGATATGAATTACTTCAAATTTGCCTCCAAGCTCAGGGTACTCATTTTTAAAAGTGTGATAGCAATGTGGTGAGGAAACTACCATTGTTTTAACGCCGTTGCTATTGAAGAGATCGATATTATTTTGGGCCAAACTTTGAAACGTATCTTCATGTCCAGCCTTTCTAATAGCCTCACCACAGCATCTCACCTCGGTGCTTATAAGGCCATAATCAAGCCCAAGCTTATTGAAGATTATAGCAGTTGACCGGGCCACTGGTTTCACACCAGGGTCATAGGAAGGAACACAGCAGGGGAAATAAAGCATTTCGGTGCCCGAAGTAAAATCCCTTACCCCCAATTCCTTAGCCCAGTCATTTCGCTTTTCCGGTGCCTCACCAAGGGGATTGCCTACGCCCGCGATGTTCTTAGCTGAAATTCTCAAGGCATCGGGAACGACGCCGATACCTAGGCTTGCTACAACTCGGCGTACAGCCCTCATAACATCAATTATCTCCACACCTCGAGGACAGCGTTGAACACAAGCTCGACAAGTGACGCAGGTCCAGACATCCTCGCTGCCAAAATCAGTTATCCCAAGCTGAGCTTCATGCATGATGTGGCGGACGAGGAAACTTCGGACCAAATTCCAGGGACAAATAGCAGTGCAAAGACCGCACTGGTAGCACAACTTGAGAGGTTCGCCACCAGCCTCGAGTATCACATCTGTAGCTTCTTTGTAAGGACTTAACGTTTCCATCTGAACCTCGACCTTCCAAAGATTGGCCAAAAAAAGGGGGGTGTCTACTGAAACATAAGAAGCAAGTATAACAAAATATCTATGAAAGCGGCAATTTTTGGCAAAACACTTGGGAACTCGTTTTTACAAAATTCTTCTTAACTCTAGGACTAGAGGCAGAGGAGAAGGTTTGAACATCCCAGTATTTTGAAACCGCCTACTGGCTAAATGAATAGGCCTACTCAAAATTAGTCGTCATTCTGAAAGGAACGGTCAGGTGCCTCGTGAGACACCTGACCGTTCCTAATAGTCAAACCTTTCAGGGAACTCTTTCGCTACAATTCCGGGTAGCATGGCTATGCCTTAGCCTTTTCTTCTTTTTTACGCAGGGCCTCCCGACGAGCTGCCAGCTTGACCAGCTTCTGCTCCAGAGCATCCTTCATATACTGACCAAATTCGCAGGTTTCGCACTGAAAGACACGGGAGCAAAGTCTGTAGGAGACATCGCCCTTGAGGGCATAACGGCAAAGCCTCTGAGGTCCTGGCATCTCCTTGAGCCTCTCCAAAGCCTCGTCGAGCTCAGAAGTGTCGCCGGAGGCCAATTTCTCCTGCATCATCTGGTCAAACTCACAGGTCAGGCAGTCATAATTCTGGGTGCAGATCCTGTAAGAAACTACTCCCATCTTTGACCAAACACACTCCTTCACCTTCGCTACTTCTTCGACAGCTCCCTCTTTTTCAGCTACCCCAACCTCCGGATTCGCGATTGCTTCCTTAGTCCTCTGGACCCAGGTTCGAGTTTCTATGTGTCCCGGGGCGACCCTCAAGATAGACTGAAATTCCCTTAGTGCTTCCTTATAGTGGCCTGCCTTGAAGTAAGCCTGGCCTTGCTCCAGGTGAGCAGGGATCTCCTCTTCAGTTATTGTTGTAGCTTCCTCAACCTCGGCCTCCTCGGCTGCCGCGAGTTCCGCTGTGGCTTCCTCCGCCTTCCTTTCCTCATGTCTTACCTCAACCTGAACCGGGCCCAGAACCTCCTGAATTTTCCTTTCCAGAGCATCGGGGGCAAAAGGCTTCACCATGTAATCAACGGCACCCATTCTCATCGCCTCCACGGCAGTTTCCACCGAGGGATAAGCGGTGATGACTATGCCCTTGATCTTCGGGTCTTTCTCAGTGGCTTCCTTCAACACCTCTAGCCCGTTCTTTCCCGGCAGCCTTAGGTCAAGAACTGCGACGCTGAACTCCTTCTTCTCAATCTTCTCCAGTGCCTCTTCACCTTCCTCAGCAGTTTCTACCTCATAGCCTACATCCTTAAGCCAGTCCCTGAGCGATTCACGTACTATGGCTTCGTCTTCAACAATTAATACTGGTTTCATTTCTTTCACCTCCTTTTGTTGTTCTGCTGGGATTGTTTGTCTATTCATTTTCATCTCCTTCACCCTTTGTTATGGCAATTTTCTTGCCAAAATAAAAAGCTACCCGAAATTTCGTGTAGCTTTTGCTTCCCACGAGGACTAAAAATTTCCTGTATCTTTGCTGCCTGTAAAGAAATTAGTCACATATTGTCTATGTTCTTTACATTGAAACCATACTCCCTAGCCTTGTTGTAGAGTGTCATCCTACTGATTCCCAAGATTCTGGCTGCCTCGCTATAGTTCCCGCCAGTTTCACGGAGGACATTCAAGACATGGTTCCTCTCTACTTCCTTCAGGTTTTTCCCTGTTGAAGCTAAACGAACCAGCGACAGATTTTCCTGAGGCAGATCAGCAACTGTGATAAGGCTGTCTTTGGCTAGGATAACTGCCCTTTCGATGGCGTTTTCCAGCTCACGGACATTTCCCGGCCAGTCATAATCAAGCACAAGCTCCATGGCCTCTGGGGAGAACCCGGTGATCTCCTTCTGATTCTCCATTGCAAACTTATGCAAGAAATGTTCAGCTAATAGAGGGACATCCTCCTTTCTTTCCCTTAAGGGAGGCAATTCAATGTTAACTACATTGAGCCGATAATAAAGGTCCTCCCGGAATTCTTGCTTTTCTATGGCCTTTCTTAAGTCCTTATTAGTCGCTGAAATAACTCTTACATCAACTCTGATTGGCTCATTGCCACCGACACGAGTAAATTCTTTCTCTTCTAAGACCCTTAACAGGTGTACCTGGATATTGGCACTCATCTCGCCGACTTCGTCCAAAAAAAGTGTTCCCCCGTTGGCGAACTCGAATTTCCCCTTCTTTTGAGCATAAGCTCCCGTGAAGGAACCCTTCTCATGGCCAAATAGCTCACTTTCCAAGAGGCTTTCAGGCAAAGCCGCACAACTAACGGCTATGAAGGATTTGTTGTGGCGATGGCTCTGTGAGTGGATGGCACGTGCCACCAACTCCTTCCCTGTGCCACTCTCGCCTGTGATCAATACGGTGGCGTTGCTTTTGCCCACAACCTTTATCAGCTCAATCAGTCGCTGCATCTTGGAGCTTTTCGCGATGATATTCTCAAAGCGGTAACGGTCTTCCAATCTCTGACGAAGGGAGAGGTTTTCCTCGACTAGTTCCTGATGTTCAGCTAATTTCTTGACCAGTAATTCGGCTCTCTCGGGACAAAAGGGCTTTTCAATGTAATCGTATGCCCCTTCTTTCATGGCAGTGATGGCGGTGGGAATGCTGGCATAGGCTGTGATGATAATCACCTCAATCTTGGGCTGATGTGCTTTAGCCCTTTTCATCAACTCAATACCATCCATACCTGGCATCACCAGATCGGTAATCATGATGCCTGGCTTTTCCTTCTCAATAACCTCTAACGCCTTGTGACCGTTTTCAGCGGTGAAAACCTGATAGCCAACATCCTTGAGCCAGTCGCCTAGCGACTCGCGGACAATAGCCTCATCATCAACCAAGAGTATTTTAACCCTTTTCATCGTCGTGGCCTCCCAAGTAGACGCTGAAGGTGGTTCCCTTCCCCACCTCACTTTGTACTTTGATTCTTCCCTTATGCCTCTCAATAATCCCATGAACTACAGCTAATCCTAACCCTACACCCTTGCCTTTTGCCTTGGTGGTGAAGAAAGGGGTGAAAAGCTTGCCCATGTTTTCTTTTGAGATACCACAGCCTGTATCCTGGACATCGATCCTGACCTCGCTATCCACCGCTGAGCTGCGAATGGTCAGCCTGCCACCATCAGGCATTGCCTGGATAGCATTAAGAGTGAGATTGGTAAATATCTGCTGAAGCTGGTCGAAGTCAGCCATGACTTTAGGTAAGGATGGGCTAAACTCTTTCACAACCTCAACGTTTTGAAGTTGAGCCTGATGGCCTACCATGGCCAAGACCTGTTCTATAACCTGATTAATGTCCACAAACCTCAAGGTTGGCTGCGTCTGCCGAGCAAAATCCAAGAGGTTTCGGATTATCCTTGAACAACGACTCACCTCTGATTCCATCTTGGAAAGGTAATCTAAGGATTCCTCCTTCCTAGCAGTATCCTCAGTTAATTTCTTTGATAGCAACCTCGTGTAGACCAGGACACCGGCCAGAGGATTATTGATTTCGTGAGCGATGGAGGCAGCCATCTGACCCAAGGAGGTCAGCTTTTCAGCCCGGATGAGTTGATCTTGGCTTTCCTTTAGCTGCTGAACATAGGTGCTAAGCTCTTGGTGAGCTATATTTAGCTCGACGTGAGCCTTTTCTTCTTTCTCAACTCGATCTACCAGCATTGCAGTTAATACCCCGAGGAAAGCGGTAAACAGGACAAAGAGAAGCGGCCTGACTAGCGGGTCAGTGTATGGGGAGTAAAAGGTACGTGGCAACACAACACACAAGAAAACGAACGAAGCACCCAGGGCCCCCCGCACTCTGAAAGTTAGAGCTGCGTAGATTACGGGAATTAAAAACAGAGTTCGATGCAAATCGTGAGGAAAAGCATCGGTGAAAAAGCTTCCGAATTGGGCTAAGGGAGTGTATCCCGCATAGTAAACGAGTGTAAGAACTGCCATTAGCGCAGCGATTATCCAGAAGTGGGGGCTTCGCACACCCCTAGATACATGGTTCTCCGGTAACCATTTAATGATTTTCATTGCAATGCTGTCCTTCCAGCGTTGCAATGTACTCTCTGGAGTGGGATGAGCAGTCATAGTTTCCTCTGCTGAAGCAAGGCTTGTTTTCTCTTCCAAGCCGTGGGAAATTTCAACTCCTTCCTTAAATCTGCTATTGAGCGACGGGAAATAGAAACGCCAAATGTTTGTTCAAGTTTAGCTTTAATCGCTTCATCCGAGGAGAATTCTTCGCCTGTTTCAAGGAGCTGTCTGACCAGTTCTTTCCTAAACATCCTTGGCCGAGGAAAGAAATCCTTAAGAGCTTTCTCTTCACCCCAGGGCATCTCAAGGCTTTTGCCGCTAATAGCGCGGCTAATTGAGCTTGGAACAAGCCCAATCCTTTCAGCTAGCTCCTTTTGGCTAAATGGCAGGACAGCTTTGCCGTTACCCGATTCGAAATAGGGTGCTTGCTTTTCCACAATCCCCTGCAATATCCGAGTTACCGTGTCCTTACGGCTATTGATTAGCTCTAGCCTCTTAAATAGCTGCCTGATTCCCTTTACCTCAGCCCCGGTGATAGTTCCACTCCCTCTCAATTCCTCAAATCTCTCATAGTCAATCGAATATCTTCCCCGAGCATAAGAAGGTGAGAGATAGCCGATAATAAAACCCTCAGCCCCCCTTTCTATCGAAGCGACTTTGGTGTAATAAATCCCATGTTCTGAACTAAGAGCAGAAGGGTTGTAAAACTCGTTCATAATGGATAATTCGTTAATGAGGCTATTTATCTCCTCAACCTCTGCAAGCTCCAAATTGCACTCTTTAGCGACCTCTCCTACGCTTATCCCCGGTTCAGGAAATAAGAAGTATCGTTTAAAATTCTCCAGCCCTATTTTTTGTATCTGACGAACTATGTCCTCTTTGTTAGATAAAAGAGATTCGACATCAAGAGTGCCGGTGCCGGCGGCAATCTCTTCGTTAAGCTGATAGAAACGAGAGGAGATATCCGTCTTAGGATATCTCTGATAGCGAATTATTCTCTCCTTCCGATATAAATCTTTGAACAAGGGGCTGCTTTCCACCTCAGCGATAAGCCTGTTGAACTCTTCTTCAGGCATTTCCAGCAAACCAGCCTGTTCCAGTCGCATAATCAATTTGAACTCTTGCCGTGCCTGCAAGGATTGTGTTTGTTGAATCTCCATGCTAGCCATTGTATAGATATTTTACATTACATTTAATTGTACTGTCAAGAAAATTTATCTTTTGTGGGACATCACCCCGGTTAAGAGGTTACCGGAGAGCAGGCAAGGCTCTCATGTCCCTTAGGGAGTCTTTATCGTTCTACGCCACGTTCAGTTATTATTGAGCCCAATACTCCGTTGATTAATCGGGGGGAAGAATCGCTTCCGAATTCCTTGGCTAACTCTACAGCCTCATTTATAGCTACCTTGAACGGAGTTTTACTATTAAATAAAATTTCGAAAATAGCCAAGCGCAAAATATTTCTATCAATGACCGACATTTGCTCCGGGGGAAAGGCTGGAGCAAACTTTTTAATGAGAGCATCAAGCTCAGATTTGTTCTGGAGCACTCCTTTCACAAGCTCTTCACTGAAGATAAGCGCTTCTTGGGGCAGTGTTTCCTCCGCTCTCAAGTGAGCCAAAGCTTCCTCCGCCTTATGTTTAGTGCAATCAAGCTCATAAAGCACCTGGAGAGCAGCGATTCTTGCCTGTCGTCTGATGCCAGCCATTAGTTAGTTGGGCCCTCTTTGTATACCAGATGCGCTATATCTTCAACGCCTGATATATTGAAAGTTTGGAGCTCTGAGTTGATTCGCCTGATCAAACCGCTAAGCACTCTCCCGGGGCCTATCTCATAAAAGATAGTGACCCCACTATGCACCATGTATTCCACCGACCCTTGCCATTGGATGCAATTACGAAGCTGCTTTACCAACTCTTTTTTTATCGAATCAGCGTCGGTTAACGGCCGAGCGGTCACATTAGATATTACAGGAATGCTGGGTGGTTGAAATCTAACATTCGAGACGATTTTACTGAATTCAGCTATGACGGGCTCCATTAAGGCAGAATGAAAAGCCCCGCTAACCTTCAGAGGAATAAGAACACGAGCACCTCTTGCCCTGGCTAATTTCTCAGCTTCAGCCAGAGCTTGGGTAGCACCACTAATAACAATCTGCCCGGGGCAGTTTATATTGGAAATTTCAGTTCCACTATGAAGGCTTATATCTTTAACTGTTTCTTCATCAAGTCCTATTACAGCCAGCATGCTCCCGGGGTTTTTTAGCCCAGCTTCATACATCAGTCTACCCCTTTCTCTGACAAGCAGAACAGCATCGGCCAAGCCCAGCGCACCAGCAGCAACCAGAGCGGTATACTCACCCAAACTATGTCCAGCAACAAAAGTGGGAGAAGGAAAATTAACTATGGCAGCCTCTCCAATCGCTTTAAGACAGGCAATGCTGACGGCCAGTATCGCTGGCTGGACGTTATGCGTCTTTGTCAATTCCTCATCCGGCCCTTCAAAGCATATACGGGAGAGAGGAAAGCCTAAAGAAGCATCAGCTTCATCAAAGACTGCCTTGGCTGAGGGATAGCTGTCATAAAGATCCAATCCCATGCCAGTGCTTTGGGAGCCCTGTCCTGGGAAAACATAAGCTACCTTGGATAACTCAGCCATACTAACTATTTCTTTGAGGGTTTGACCTCGATTGCCTCTCTGTCATTATACCAGCCACATTTAGGACAAACACAGTGAGATAACTTAGGACTGTGGCAATGTGGGCATACATCCATGGCAGGCAGAGATAGTTTAAGGTGGCTGCGCCTTTTTCCCTGGCGTGATTTTGCGGTTTTTTTCTTAGGTAGTGCCATATGAATTCGCCTCCTTAATTCCTGGGCAGCCTGGTCGGCATAAGGGTTTCATGGGCAAATTTAACAATGTATATTGCCGTATCAGCTCGCCCAGGTCAAACATATTTTTACTATCAATAGTGAACTCTTCTGCCTGTTCCGGCGCATTGAGCGCTGAATCACCAGGCAAATCAGATATCCGAAGGAATTCTTCTTCCGCAGTGAAACTTATAGGACATAAGAATGTATCGAGGCAGCGGCTACATACGAGTTCTGTCTCAACAGTTAGTTTGCCTTGCACTAAAACTCCCCGACTGGTATGAATCAACTTTACCTTTCCTTTCACAGAACCTTTGACTTCGTCATCAATTATCCCATCTACATCATAGCTTCGTCTAGAGCCGATAGACTCTTTCAGCAATTGAGCTACATTTATCAAAGCACTCAAAAATTCCCTCACCATTTGCCATAGCCTAGAAATTTCCATAAAAAACAAGGTATAATAAACTATATCATAGGAGGTCTAAGCATTGGAAATAGAAAACCTGAAGCTAAAGGCAAAAGATAGTGTCGAATTGCAGAGACAACAGCTTATCCAGTTGAGCCTGAATATCCATGATAACCCTGAGTTGGGTTTCAAGGAGGAAAAGGCATCGGCCTGGCTCACTGGCTATCTTGAAGACAATGAATTTAACGTAGAACGAGGCATTGCTGGTGTAGCTACAGCCTTTCGGGCAACGTATGGCCAAGGGAGTCCAAGAATTGCCTTGCTTGCCGAATACGATGCTTTGCCCAAAATAGGTCATGGCTGTGGGCATAATATAATAGCTGCTTCGGCAGTTGGGGCTGCTGTGGGTAGTAAGCCTATCATTGACCGGTTAGGAGGCAGCATTGTAGCTCTGGGCACTCCTGCAGAGGAAAACTTCGGTGGCAAGATAAACATGGTGCAAGCTGGGGTCTTTAAAGAAATAGACGTGGCTATGATGGTACATCCTGGTGTGAAAAACTTGATAACCGAGCTGGCGCTTGCCTGCACCGGCGTAGAGGTGGAATTTTTTGGCAAACCGGCTCATGCTTCTGCCGAACCTCACAAGGGTATAAATGCCCTTGAAGCTATGATTTTAGCTTTCAACTCTATAAATTCATTGCGCCAACACATAAAAGAGGAGGCACGCATCCATGGCATAATCACCGATGGCGGTGAAGCGCCTAACATAGTGCCAGCTCATAGCGCTGCTGAATTTTATGTACGTGCTCCAGATAATGAGTATCTTGATGAGTTGAAAAGCAAGGTTTCGAACTGTTTTATAGGAGCATCTACAGCTAGTGGAGCAAGATTAGAGTATCACTGGGATGACATAGCTTTTGATTCTATGAAAAACAATGAAACCCTAGCTGAGCTATTTAAGCAAAATTTAGAATCGCTGGGGCGACATGTCGTAGCCTTCAAACCTGAGTTTGGCCTTGGCAGCACGGATATGGGAAACGTCAGTCAAGTAGTACCAAGCATCCATCCTACGATAGCTATAGCTTCGCCTGATGTGTTGGGACATACACCGGAGTTTGCTGCAGCAGCCGCCTCTGAAGCGGGACACGAAGGTTTAATGGACGCAGCTAAGGCACTGGCTATGACTGTAGTTGATATCTTCCAGCCAGGAATGCTTGATAAGATTAGGCAAGAGTTCTGCCGTGGTTAGAGTTGGCATTCCCAATTTACAGGCAAGAGTCAATGGCATAATTAGTGTAAAGCTTGTCCCAATTTATGCAAGATTGTTCAAATCTCTGTAGAGGGCAGGATTTTAGCCCGGTGGGGAGGGCGTTGTGGCCTCTGGTAGGGCGTAGCTACAAGTTAAGGCTATGAATAAAAATTACCAGGTAATCATAATTGGTGGTGGACCGGCAGGACTAGCTGCCGGGCTATATTGTGCTCGCTCGAGGCTTAACACTCTGCTTGCCGAAAAGGGAATAATGGGCGGGCAAATAACCAACGCTGCGCGAGTGGAGAATTATCCTGGCTTTCCCAAGGGTATCTCAGGTATTGAGTTAGGACAACTAATCCATGAGCAAGCCACTGGCTATGGATTGGAAATCTTGCTTGCCGAGGTTACCAAAGCAGTGCCCGGCCAGAGGCATAATCTAATCAGCACCAGCGAAGGTGATTTTGTATCTGAGTCGATAATTATTGCCTCTGGCTCGCAATTTCGCAAACTTAGCGTGCCTGGAGAAGATGAACTTGTGGGTAAGGGAGTTTCCTATTGTGCTACCTGTGATGGCCCTTTATTCAAAGATAAAGCAGTGGCTGTAATAGGTGGCGGCGACGCTGCCATAACTGAGGCTCTCTACTTGAGTAAGTTTGCTTCCTCGGTTAAGGTCATTCACCGTCGCAGCCAGCTTCGAGCCAGCAAGATATTTCAGGAAAGAGCTATGGCTGAACCAAAGATAGAGTTTATTTGGGATACTGTGGTAACCCAAATTGAAGGCGATGGGGTAGTTAAGCAACTCATGCTAAAAAACAACAAAAATGCTAAAATATCAATATTAGAGTTACCGGGTGTTTTCGTGGCTATCGGCTCGGAGCCCAGTAGTGCTGAGTGGCGGGGTTTGTTGCCTTTGGACGAAGGAGGCTACATAATCACCAATGAACTCATGGAAACGAAGATTCCCGGAATATTTGCTGCTGGGGATGTCCGCCATAATTCAGCCAGGCAGGCGATAACTGCTGCTGGAGATGGCGCTACTGCTGCCATATCGGCAGAGAGATTTCTGTCATTCTGAGCAAAGTGAGGAATTTTATGAAAGTTGTTTTGCTAAAAGACCTCCCCGGAAGGGGAAAGGCGGGAGAGATAAAGGAAGTAAGCAAAGGTTATGCCAGGAATTTCCTTTTGCCTCGGGGTTTAGCTTTGGTAGCAACCCCCACGGTCATTAAGCAAGTAGAGTCCAACCTGGAGAAGGAGAAACTCGAGGAAAGTATTGACCTGGATAAACTAGTTGAGCTGGCTCAGCAAATTGAGGGAAGGGAAATTCGTTTTAAAGCTCGCATAGGTGCCGGAGAACGCTTATTTGGCTCTATTACCGCTGCCGACGTAGCTGAAGAATTAAGTCGGGCCATAGGTTCTGTTATTGATAAAAAGAAAATAGACATAGAAAAATCTTTACGCAAAACAGGCAGCTATGAAGTAGTCGTTAAGTTAGCCAGCGACCTTAATCCGCAAATTACGGTGGTTATTGAGGAGGAGAAAGAGACAGAGACGGAGACAGAGAAAAAGGCAGAGAAGAAAGCAGAGAAGAAGAAAGAGAAAGAGGAGGAGAAAGATTAGGCATGGCGGATGAGAAATTGCCACCTCACGATATTGAAGCCGAGGAGGCAGTAATTGGGTCTCTGCTTATTGATCCCGATGCCATATTGAAAATTGCCGCTTCCCTCAAGCCCGAGGATTTTTTTTCAGAAACAAATCGGGTGATTTACCAGGCTTGTCTCTCTATTTACCAACGCAACGAAGCTATAAACCAGATTACAGTGGCTCATGAGCTAATGCGTGAGGACAAGCTAGAGCAAACTGGTGGTGCTGCCTTCTTAAGCCATCTAATAAGTAATGTACCCACATCCCTCCATGTTGAATATTATGCTCAAATAGTATCCAATGCAGCAGTAATGCGGCGGCTGATCGCCGCCGCCAGGCAAATCGCGGCCCTTGGCTACGAAGCCAGCCCAGATGTTGAGGCTAGCCTCAACGACGCTGAAGATATCCTGTTTAAAGTGCGAGCCAGGCAAGGTCTTCGAGGCCTTGTTCCGATTCGCGAGGTTCTCGGTCAATATTTTGACAAAGCTGGGCCATCTACTACGCTTAGGACAGGGGAAATACCTCATATTCTAACTGGTTTTACTGCCTTAGATGATTTTT
>Ga0209986_10002807_pt1 | contig 15627 bp, 12 predicted proteins | sample BlataG_FD_183168 | JGI IMG/M metagenome (GOLD analysis project Ga0209986, IMG submission 183168) | Deep subsurface microbial communities from Black Sea to uncover new lineages of life (NeLLi) - Black_00105 metaG (SPAdes) (version 2) | ecosystem: Environmental > Aquatic > Marine > Oceanic >...
TCTTGGTGGCAAGGTTGTAGCCACGGATATCATAGCCATATTTCTCCCAGTAGCCCTTTGAGTCATCCTCCCAGACGATGAGGTTTCCATCAATATTGGGCCCGCGCCATGGACCTGTTGGCGGCTTAATGTTAGTGACGAGGAATTCTGTCTCGGTGGATAAGTCATAGCCATAAATATCATAAATGTAGACTCCCTTGCGGTGGTCAACCCAAACGATGATGTTGCCGCTGATGGCTGCATCCTCCTGTTCCTCCGCATCGGTGCATATCGGGAAATCATTCTTTGCAGACAGGTCAAAGCCATAAATGTCGTAGTTGCCGTTACGATTGTCGTGCCAGACAACTATATCCCCGCTGATTCGTGGGGCATAATGCTGGCTGGGCTCGGAGCAAATAGAGAAGACCTCTGCCGGGGTCACCTGTGGTGGGGGAATGGGTGGAGGTCCTTCTTGGGCGCAACTGCATCCTATGAACAGGGAAACTGTGTTGACCAGCACTATCAGAGCCAGAATCTTTCTAAATTGGCTGACCTTATCTGGTTTCTCCACTAATCACTTCCCTGTTTGGAAAATAGGGCCTCTAAAACGATTAAAGGTAGATTGTGAGGCAAACGTCACATACCATTTTGCTTCTTCCCTTGCGCTGCTCCTCTGGTTGCAATCTAGAGAATGAGATCAATTTGACCCCTCTTTGCAACTTCTTCTTCCCAGGTTTCTTTGAAAGAGTATAAGAACGAAAGCTTCGCTTGCCTTTCATGTTTGGGAACCTCAAAAACCAGAAAGCCTGTCGCTCCCTCTACGGCCTCAGACGGGCCTCTTATGTCGTGCAGATCTAGGTATTTTATTCCCTGCACCACAGCACAAACCGGCTCATATCCATGGCTTTTGGCATCGAGTAAAACTGGCCGTTCGTCCCCATAACCTAGAGGGTTGACCATGTGTACGTTTTCAATGTGAGCGATCGTTACATAAATACAGACAAAGTCACATCCCTCAGCTGGTACAGGGGGTTCGTACGATGGGCGGCCTACTGAGAGCGCTTCCACAATGTCAGGAGGCACGATATCACCTCTTTCTATCTTATCCAAAGTAATCGTAACCCGGCCGTCAGAACCCCCAATTTGCTCAGGTGTTGGAGGAGTAGGCGTTGGCGTTGGTGCTGGTTCTGGCTCTGGTGTTGGTGCTGGTGCTGGCGGTGGTGTTGGTGCTGGTGCTGGTGTCGGCGCTGGTGTTGGCGCTGGTACTGGCGGAGCACATGCCACGAGCAAACCAGAGAGAGCCAGTACCGCCACCAAGGCTATTATTAACCATCGTTTCATCTCTGTCTCACCTCCTTGTGTATCCTCTTTATTTGTTATTTTCACTAACGTGGTGGCCGTGCAGGGAGTATCATTTCTAACCTAGTTCCGGAAATTCATCCTCACCCACAGGTTCAGTTCCCGCAGTTCCGCCGACAACTGGATGCAAAGTAACCTCATAGTCGTAACGCGTAAAATTAAATTCATCCTCAAATCGCTCATATGTTGTTTTTGCTGTGAATTTTCCCAAACAGCTGTCCCAATCCTCTCCAAGAGCAAAGTACAGAACATAAGTGCCACCTTTTATCTCCCTAATGGTATAAGAATCATTCGCTTGAATATATACCGCCATTAAAGGGTCTTTTGGCTCTTTAGAACTAGATAGAATTGCAACCGCATCTAAATCTAATCCATTTTCAACCTTTAACTTTCCCGAACCGCCGGATAGCTTTTTCACTAAGAAGCTTCCTGTGGACAATCGCTCAATCTGTATCACTTTAAGGGTATCTTTTAGGCCACCTGCTTCGATGTTATAGCTGCCACATGAGCCTTTGGATATTGCAAAGGATGCTGACCCCATGGCTCCACCTGCCAATGTAATATCCTTTGTCTGCTCGGCTACCCCGTCCACCAACAGCGAAACGGTATGAGTGCCCCCGGTCTCTCCCACATTTTTAATGCTTATTCTTACCGTTGTCTCTTCCCCTGCATTAACTGGATTAGGAGCGATAGCGAGACTGCTAAATTGGAACTCAGCGGGCTTTAATACCTTTAATACTTTAAATGTGTCTGCGAACTGTCCGAGCTCAATGTTGTGAATGCCAGGGACGTTCTTAGCAACGCTGAATGAAAAGATTTTCTCCTCTCCGGCAGCTAAAGTGATGCTTTTGTCTTCTGTTTCTATCCCATCAACGATCAATGCTGCATGGTAGACTCCCTCAGTTCCACCAGTATTTTCCACACTTGCCCTAACCGTAACACCTTCCCCGGGTATAACTTCCTTCGGTACCACTGTGAAGGAAGTGATTGCAAATTCCGCTGGTGAATGTGGCGAAGGGATGATAACAGAGCCTATTATAAGTAGGGCAAGGCCAACCGCAGCTACTATTCCCCAAAGCTTTACCGGCCTTTTCCTGACAGCGTTAACGATTAGCACAATCACCCCAACCGCAAGCGCAAGGAATCCGATAATTATTAACGCAGTAGACATGTCAATCATAGCCTCCTTTGTTGTTTAGCTCCTTAATAATATGATAGCTGGTATGCCTAATTTCCATGGTCCGAGTCAACAATTCAATCATCTCTACAACTTGCTTTTGCATATTTATTTTTACTCTCCTTCAAGCAGTTTCGTCTAACAGCCATGCATACATGGCTGTTCGCCTTTTACTTAACAAAGTAAGCGTGGTAACTGTCCGAATGAATTTTATTTCTCTTTTGGCATTTGGGGCATTGTACCACTGTCCAGTCCTGGTAGCGGAGTCCCTCTACCCACTGGTGCTCGCAGTGACCACATTTGACCCCTACCACGAAATTGTCATTGATACCTCTAGCTGCCACCTCCAGGGAGAAACTGTCTGGTAGCCCTAAAGCCAGACCTACCACTTCCCCCGACGCTATATCAGTCTGCCAGGACAACAGGTGTTCCTTGTACAAACCCTTAATGTCCATTCCCCAATTGCCCATTGTCGTTTCCACTGTCAAGTAATACTTCTGCTTATCTACGCTCTTGGTCATCAGGAATTCCTTAGCCAGCTCGGCATCGTCACATTTATATGTTTCATAAACACCCTCGCCATGAGTATACTTACGGACGAACTTTACTTTTCCAGCAAGACTTTCCACTTTCTTGGTTTTAGGAGCCGACAGTTTCTCTGGTTCCTGATCATTTCTGCGTTGCCCACCGTGTTTTTTGAAACTTGCCTTTGCTTTTTGCCACAGCTCATGAGTTAGATTTTCTCCAGCCATAATTGACTCATAACGCCCACTTTCGGTCTGATAATATCCAAAAATCAAAGGCTCTGTACAAATTATGTTACCAGTATCCTCAGCCTGGTGTATGCAATCCAATTCCAGTAAAGCGGTGCGTGCATTATCTTCATCATCAAAAACGTACAGCACGAAGGGGTCAAACTTCTGCCGCATATTTCTTATACTCCAGTAAGCATTAGCCTGATCCCAAGTACTTTGCCGCGTTCCTACATTATTTTTTTCGGTAAAGTATAGTGATTTGGCACTCTTCTTGGCGGTTCTCCTTTTTACTACCGGTTCTATTTTTGCCGGGACCACCTTCGTTTCCTCTTTACTATCGGTCAAGTATCGTGATTCGGCACTCTTCTTGGCGGGTCTCCTTTTTACTACCGGTTCTACTTTTACCGGGACCACCTTCGTTTGCTCCTTGCTATCGGTAAAGTATCGTGACTCGGCACTCTTCTTGGCGGTTGTCCTTTTTACTACCGGTTCTTTTTTTGCCGGGACCACCTTCGTTTCCCCCTTGCCAAGAGTGGTGGACAGTAACGGTGCTTTAATTGCTGTCGGGCCGCAAGGTAAGGGCTTAAATTCACCTCTTGAGCGAACCAGGAGTATGATAGCCGCTATGCCTAATGGGAAAGCAACAAGAGAGCAGATAGCTCCGGCAATGGTAAATCCCCATACATCCCGCCTGATGGCGTAGACCCCGCTGACTACAGCTATAATTCCTACTAAGGCAAGAAACCATCCAAAGGGGTTTTCTTCGAATAGACTGAGGTTAAATCCTATTATGAGCTCTATCATTCCGGCCAGGATATTTAAAATGCCAGCGGCTGTAGGTTTTTTTGTAAGGAGGACCTTAGGTATTTCTGCAGGGATAGCAGATTGCGCCGTAATGATGCTCTTAGACACTCTTGCTGTGGCAGTAGGCGGTTTCGTTTTGACCGCTACTTCTGTTTTTAATTGTCTCTGTATTTTTCCACTTTCTTCTTTTGTTTTGGGAATTTTAGCCGATACTACCTGAGTAGCAGTATCTTTCGCTTCTGGGGTTTTAACCGCCGCCCTTTCCTCCCTTTCTAAATCGCCTGGCTCTGTTCCAAGCCTCGCACCACACCTGCCACAAAAAACATCACTCTCACTGACTAGTTCTCCACATTTTGGACAATATGGCATTTACTAACCTCCTCTATTTGGAGACTTGGGCACTAAATACAACAAAAAAGGGCACAGGAACCTAAAAATTGGCTCTAATGCCTCTCGTTCCATTCCAACCCTCCTGCCTCCAAATTGTGTGCTTCCTTTGGGGCTCAATTTCAGGAATTAAAGTTTGGCTATATTCTACTACCCTGTTCATATTTGTCAATCATCCGAATTGAATCAGTGATAGATGGTTACGCGGGGGGTGGCGCCTCTTGCTCCGGCGGTGGTGCACAGGCAGCCACCACACCGACTAAAACCAGTGCCACTACCAGCCATATCATTGCCCATCGTTTCATCTCTGCCTCGCCAACTGAACAAAACGCCCGAATGTTCAACACCCCTACGGCCAAGCTGTTACTACACCGAAGGGGAATAAGAACATGGTACAGCAGATATGGCAAAGCTCTATCAGATAAAGAGGTAGGGTGTTTACAACTCTTGAAAAATGGTTTCAGTTAGTTTTTGATTGCTCAACGACATCATTTAAGCCTATGAGAAGAATAGGAGGGCTATTATTCATATTCCAAATGTAGTTTCCCTCGGCTTCCCAAGTCCAGACACCTGCAGTACCCATATCATATGTAACGAAGCTGCCCCGCGTGCTGCCAGTGGCCACCCCTCCAAACAATCCGAACCAGTTGAGACCGACAAAGGGCATAAATTTAATTTTTGGCACCTTGGGCGTTACCTGAATCGTTGCCGTTACCGTCCAAGGCGTATCCACTTCTATAGGTATCGGCTCTATGTATAAGTCGCCACCATCTGGACTGATGATGACCCGCTCTCCTTTTGGAGAAGAAACCTCTGCGTCTAGAATGATGGCATTCACCAAGTCTTTTGATTCTGTCTCTTTTCCTTCCAGGATAATCCACAATTAATCCCAAAATTCTTATTCTGCTAAAATCCCTCCTCAGTGCAAGCAATTGCTTCATTACACAAATGCACCAGGAGTAATTATTGGGAGTCAAATAAAACTGGAGTGAACCCCTGAAACTGGACAGCTGTGCTGAAGATATCCCGATATGTCAGGTTCTTCTAGCCCTTTCTTTCCAGCCATAATATCCTCTAAGTGCTCTTACCTCTAACTAAAACTCGCTGCATACATAGCCCGGCGTTAGAGTGATATGGTCTTTTAAATGCTTCGGGGTATTTCTTTGTCAATTCTGCTAAGTTGACTTTATCAACCTCAACTAAGTATCCACTTGTAGCCATCCCCGTGGCATTCTTGGACGTTGTTTTATGTGGAGACGTCGTGTTAATCGCTCCTCCTCTATCCAGTTCTCCTGGAACTATCGGATCATACCTTGCTCCGTGATCCATATATATTACACCGGGCATTATTCGCTGAGTTATATAGGCACCACCAAGAACTGCACCCCTATCATTATATACTTTGACCACGTCTCCACTTTCTATACCTCGCTTTACAGCATCCAACGGATTAATCCAGGTAGGCTCATAATAGTATCCATCCCACCCCTTGACTTTGCATGTTGGGATTTCCCTCAACCATGTCATATCATCGTGCTGCGAATGTACTCTCCACCTCGGGTGGTTTGAAACTATGAGTAGAGGATATTTCCTGGCTTTGGGATGTAGCAAATTTTCCTGATGCGACTCGCCGTATGGTATCCATCGTGGGACAACCGGTCTCTCGTTATCGTCAGGGAAATGTTTTGCCAGATTCTGCGAATAGAACTCTATCTTGCCGGATGGGGTTTGCAACGCATTCTTTTCGGGATCCTTATAGAAATCATATAAGCCGGGGCTGTACTCCTTCCATTCTGGGTCGGTTGGGATGACGAAATACCCCTTTTCCTTTAGCTCTTCGTAGGATATCATGTTCTGTATACCTGACACATCGAAACCTGTCTTTATCCATTCCTCAATACTTTTACCCTCTGTGTACTCCTTCAATAAATCTAGCTTCTCGGCTATCATGCAAACTATCTCGTAGTCGCTTCTAGATTCCCCTAAAGGTTCGATGCATTTTCTCTCATGAGTAACAACGTTAAACTGTCCGCTGAAAACATCTGCCCCTATGTCAGCTTCCTCAAACTTGGTATTTACTGGTAGTACTAAATCAGCAAACAGGCAATCGTTTTCCATCCAGGGGTGCTGTACCATAAAAAACTCTATCTTCTCGCTTCTCAGCGCTCTAATATAAGCATTAGAATCATTCCAGCATGTTGTCCAAGAAGGTGAATCAGACCATATCATATGTACCTCGGAGCAGCCCTCCGCGGGATATGTGTATTTCTTAAATTGATCTTCGACAGATTCCCTGGCTATCGTAGTACCATACCAGCTAATAGGCGGATTGAGAATAGCCTCGTGAATGAGATTCTTGGGTATTAGCTGTTTCGGTAGGTATCCACTGGTTGCTGATGCGGCCCATGCCCCGCGATACGAAGTCACCAGGTCTGGAAATACCATGGGTCTGGGCGTGGGATAGTCCTGCATATCACACCAAAGACCCCATTCCTGCATCTTAACTTGGTTACATCCTGGTTTACCTAATCCCTGCATAGCTAACAAGAAGACCTCTAACCTGGCTGGTTCTGTAGAATATGGCCCCCTTATCTTGGAACCGCCATTACCAATTGCTATCGTTGTTCGCTTTGATGCCCATTCTTTTGCCAGTGCTTTAATTATCCTTGCTGGTACTCCCGTTATCTTCGCAGCCCAGCTAGGCGCCTTGGGAATTCCATCCTCTTTCCCTAAAACGTACTCTTCAAACTTGTCGAACCCAAATGTGTGGGTAGCTACATACTCTTTATCATACGTTCCTTGAGTAATCCAGATATGAGCTATCGCCAACTGCAAGGCAGCATCTGTGTTAGGTCTTACAGGAATCCATCTATCAGCATGAACCGCTGCTCCGTAGTTCACATCAGGGCAGACATATATTGATTTTATTCCCAGCTCCTTGAACCAGTAGCAGAAGCGGCTCGCCATCTGTCCTCCCCATCCCCAGGGTGTTGTTTCTGGGTCGCATCCCCAAAATAGAATGAGCTCAGTATTTTCCCCTATATCAGACATCAAATTAGTTTGTGGTCGCTGTTGCCCCACTGGCTCCATTCCCCACACATGCTTTGCGCCCCAATAGTATCCCTCCCAGCTGTCTGGATTTCTACATTGTGCTGTATAGCCTCCTAATAAGCTCAGAAGCCTCCTATTACTCCCATGGGTACCATGTATCACTTTCGTTTCCCCATGCCCATCCGACTGGGAAAGTATCGCGTATGGCCCGTACTTATCTACCACTCTTTTTATCTCGCCAACTATTATTTCTAGAGCTTCATCCCATGAAATCCTGATATAACCACTTTCCCCCCTGTTCTGCGTACATCTCTCGCCCCTAGGATCCCAATCAACCCTCTTCAATGGATGTAATATTCTGTTGGGAGAGTAAACACGCTTCTTGTAGCCCAAACTGAGAGGTGGTATTAACGATTTCATGGTTGGTTCAAAAGTCTGTCCGCGCGCCTCTATCTTCCAGGGGTTGAATTCCTCAGGTTTATATTTCCAGTCATAGTGCAATGGCCTGATCCTAGCCAGTCTACCGTTTATAACGTCGGCTACCACAGTATTTGCATCGCGGACATTACCATTAAAACCCAATGCCTTTACATAATTTTCCTCATCGGCTTCCTGCCCAAGTTTCTCTCTTGCTATCTTTTCCTGCTCCATCATTTTCAAATTCGGGGTAGCATGTTGAAACTTTGGTGACACCCCAATCTCCTTTTTAAATATTTAATGCCTCAAGGTTTAGCTGACTACTTCTTATTACATTTGCCCCTGGCATATCACCACGGACCTGTTCACGAAGATGCTTGATTCGACCCGCCTGGAAATGGATTATAACTTTGTACTTTTCTCCAGTCAACAAAGAGTCTCTTCCAGTACAAGATGAGCCTGACAGGTTAAGTCAACTCGTTTATGTTTGGGACGTGCGATTGATCATGAACGATAGGAATCTACAAACAATCGAACAAGTCAGACAATTTCAAGGAGGGAGTGAGGCGATTTATATAGCAAATGCGGGCTAATAACCGTATTTGTGCCATATATCCAGTGCTTTTTGTTGAACCTCGGCAGGATATGACTGTGCAAAAGAAACCCGTTTCGGCACATCGGCCGGGTCCCATTCCAATGGCCAGGTACAATCGAAGTAAACCCTCGCACCTAATCTACTTTGTCGTTCATCCTCACTTAACCAGGGAATAATACTTATTACAGGAGAGCGTTCTAACCTGACAATTCCTCGCACTGGATGGCATTTGGTTATCAAGGCATGGGCCACCTCGCTCAAATTAAAGGGGTCTACATCATTGTCGACGATCACGACATAGGGTGTTTCATGGCCAATGCTGCCCGAAGCCCAGATCAAATGAGCAATATCCTCAGCTACCCCGGGATAATGCGTTTTATTGACTGCCACGATTGCCAACATATGTGTAGTGACCAGAGGCACAAAGACATCGCTCACAGGTTTCCCTTGTTCTCTCAGAAACTCCAGAATTTCTGCCGCTTTTGTCAGAGAGAAAACAGCGTTATCATCCACAGGGATACCGCAGCAACTGACAGCCAGTATTGGATTGTTCCTATGTGTAACCGCTTTCACCCTTATCACTGGTCTGGGCTCTCTTTTACCTCCCATATAACCGGAAAATTCCCCGAATGGGCCTTCATCCATAGTGTCATCAGCCCTGATTTCTCCCTCTATCACTATCTCAGCAGTTGCAGGGACCTCAAGGTCAATGGTTTCACATTTAACCAGCTCAACAGGCTCACCCCTGATACCTCCCACTATCTCAACCTCTGAAATTCCAGGCGGCATGGGGCTTGCCGCACACATAGTTGATATTGGCTCAACACCTATAGCAATAGCAACTTCCATCGGTTTGTTTTTGGGCAGATAGCCCCGACTGTATATAATCCAGAGGTGTTTAGCTAGAGAAGCCTGTAATATACCCACGGCACTTTTGCTTTGTACCATATGCCGATACATCCCCCAGTTCACCCAATTACTCTCTAAATCTTTTGCGATAGTAACATGCCATGTACCAATATAGCGTCCACCATCACCTTCATGCTGCATAGGAACGGGAAATTCAAGCAGGTTGACCTCGTCACCTATATGAATATTCTCCTTGCACGGACCATCATTTACTAAGACTGGTTTTATTCGCTGCTGTCTTCTGCGGATATACTCTTCTATTAATTCTTTTGGATGGGTATCCGGTTTCATGTCCATGCTAATTGCCATCCGCTTGAAGTTAGCCGCGCTATTGCCAAATAGCCTATATCCCTGCGGATAACCCTTGATCTTTTGAAAAAATGGCGCTGGTAATCCCTGTTCTGCAGACCTACGAAGAATAGCCCCAGCCTCCAGATTCCAATCAACCTCTTCCTCAATTCTCAGGGCTTCGCCCTCTTTTTCCAACTTGGCGATAAACTCTCTAACATCCTTAAATGGCATTTAAATTTTCCTCCTTTAGCAACATCATTATGTTCAATGTGAGTCTTTATCAACTTTTATTTGCCTTGTGTCTCGTTGAGTTTTGCATAGTTCTTGTAAGAATCTTATCACCAATTTATCGCTATTTTCTACAATCTGCCTTATTTCCTCTTCGGTAACCTTATCCAGATGGATGCCCGCAATAACGCAAACCGGCTTTTTCATATGTTTACCTATTCGATATGCGGCTTTTTGAGCTACCGCATCGTCTTTATGGCCAAGCCTGGTAACCACTGATATAGAAACCCTGTCTTTATCATGGTCATAATCTGCTATAGCTACAGCACCTATATGAGCTTGTTCATTATGAATTAAAACTACCAGATCATCGCCCATATATCGTGCTGAGAGGTTGATTTTTGTCCTGCCTACTCCTGCACTTAACTTATAATCATCCATACAACACAAGCAGTCCCATTCCTTCGTTATTCGCTACGGGATCCTGACCATCTCTGAAATAGATTATGCTCAATTTCAAAGATATCTAACGCCTTACCAACTGTATGGTCAACAACATCTTGTATAGTATTCGGTCTGTGGTAAAACGCTGGAACCGGAGGCATTATTACAGCTCCCATCTCTGTTATGCTTGTCATGTTCCTCAGATGACCGATATGAAGAGGAGTCTCTCGTAGCAGCAGCAGCAATTTTCTTCTTTCCTTGAGGGTAACATCTGCGGCACGAGTTAATAGATTATCGCTGTAAGAATTCGCCAAGGCTGACAATGTTTTTATGGTACAGGGAGCGACGATCATACCGTCACGTTTAAAAGAACCACTGGAAAGACAGGCTCCAATATCATCAATGTCATAGTTGAAGTTTGCCAGTGCTTTTATATCTTCTATCCTCCAATCAGTTTCGAGTTCAATAGTCTTTTCCCCGGCATGGGAAATAATCAAATGTGTTTCAACTCCTTTTATACTCGAGAGTACTTGAAGCAATCTTATGCCATAGATAATACCAGTAGCCCCGGTAATACCAATGATAATTATCATTTTTTATCCTTTCCGACCCATTCTATACTTTTTAATGACTTTGGTTTTTATCGGAGGTAAATGTGATTAACTCCCGGCGACACAACTTTATAAACCTTTTTTGCGTATATGTCAAACATATTGACAGGACTTGGTATATGATATAACCTAGTAAAATGTTATCGTATATGTCACCTCCTGCAAGAGAAGATGTTATAGATAATGAGGTACTTTATAATCTACTAAAGATTGGCAATAATTTTGCCTGTACTATATTTCAAAAATAAGTTATTGGAGGTGTAGTGATTATGTAGCACATTTGAAGTTTAGCTGACTAAAAAAATTTAATTAGGAGGTTCTAAGTGAAAAGTAGGAAACTATGGATGTTATCTGGGGTGTTTTTGGTAGTAGTGATGCTGGCATCCGTTGTGGCAGGTTGTGCTAAACCAGCACCGGCTCCGGCTCCAACAATAGAACTGAAATTTGCCAATTTCTTCCCGCCCGTTGCTAAGATGTCCACACTTGGTGAAGATTTCATCAACTCTATAGACCAGAACACGAATGGGAGGGTGAAGATCACTTACTTTCCTGGCGGCGCATTACTTAGTCCTACGGCAATGTTTGATGGAGTAGCTGAAGGAGTGGCTGATCTGGGCTATTGTCATGTTGGTTACTATCGAGACCTGTTTCCCGTTACGGAAGTTTTGACTCTGCCCATGAATTTTGTCACCGGCTGGGTGGATTGTCATGTGTCCAATGACTTCTACGAAAAATACCAACCAGCGGAATGGGACAAAGTAAAGGTTCTCTTGTTTGCCGGTAATGGTCCTAAGGTCATTCATATGAGGGATAAGCCGGTACGCGAGATGGAGGATCTGAATGGAATGAAAATAAGAGCGCCGGGGCTCGCCGGGGAAACGATTACTGCTCTAGGTGGTACCCCTATGCCCACCCCGATGCCTGAAGCTTACGATGCGGTATCCAAAGGGGTAATAGATGGTCTGCACTTACCCTTTGAGCCTCTAAAATCATGGAAGATGGCCGAAGTTACCAAGTATACCACCAATTGCTGGCAAATCGGCGAAATGGACGTTTTCTGGGTGATAATGAACAAGAATAGCTGGAATAACCTGCCACCAGATATACAAAAGATATTCAGTGATACTTCTGAAGAGTATAAGGAAATATATGCTGTAGCCTGGAATGATTTGGATTTTGTAGGGCTGAATGCTGCCCTAGAGGCTGGAAACGAAATCATTGAATTGTCTCCCGATGAGGCTGCTCGATGGGTAGAGGCTGTTAATCCGGTACTAGAGAATTATGTGAAAACGATGATAGACCGAGGGTATTCCGAGGCAGAGGTTAGAGACTGGATTAAATATATTAATGAGCGGATTGACTACTGGACTGAAAAGCAAATAGAGGCAGGTATCAAGTCAGCAACTGGACCTCCAGAGCTTAGATAGTTACTATTAAGAATAAGTTGGCTTGTGCCCAGAGAGAGAGGTTGGGAGATGGTTCTGATTTGTGCAGGAACCGTCTCCCAACATTAGTAAAGTACATATATCGACTGAGATTACTAGAGTGGGATTTGGTAATTTTTTAAATAAATTTGAAAGGTACAATCGTGTAGTAAGTGGCGGGTTTGAGTGGATAGGGGTTGCTGGGTTGCTTGTGATAGCCGCTGTTACTTGTATTGATATAGTTGGGTCCAAGGTTTTTCTTCGGCCTATTCCTGGTTCCGTTGACATAAACGGCTTTTCCCAGATAATAGCTATTGCTTTTGCTATAGCGTTTACGGAAATCATCGGTAGGCACGTTCGGGTGGAGTTTTTTGTAAGCAGGCTGCCACAGCGTGCCCAAGGGATTATCAACAGTTTTACTTCTCTCCTTATTTTGGCATTATTTATTCTGATTGTCTGGCGAAGTTTTGTGCTTGGACAGTCTTTCCAGGCTAGCGGGCAGGTAAGCAGTACGGCATGCATACCTCTTTATCCTTTCGCTTATGCGATTTCCTTTGCTAGTATTCCAGTCTGTTTGATTTTTTTAGTGGAGTTCCTTCGCTCAGTAGCTCAGGGGATAAAAAGATGAGCCCAGTCACCATAGGCATCATTGGAATCGGTGTTCTTCTGATAGCTTTTATCATCAGAATGCCGCTTGCTTTTGCCATGGCCTTGGTTGGATTTTGCGGTTTTGCTTATTTAACCACCCCGGAAGCTGGATTTAGTGTCCTTTCCCGAGATATCTTCGAGCAATTTTCCTCCTTTCCTTTAAGTGCTATCCCTCTGTTTATTCTAATGGGTTCCTATGCCTATGCTTCGGGGATTAGTAGCAAGCTTTACCAAACGGCCTACACATGGATAGGTCAGCTACGGGGAGGCCTGACTATGGCTACAGTGATAGCTTGCTCTGGTTTTGCTGCCATATGTGGGTCTTCAACAGCTACCGCAGCGACAATGGGCAAGATAGCACTTCCTGAAATGAAGAAGTATAACTATAGTGACACACTAGCTACTGGCTCTGTTGCTGCCGCTGGCTCGCTCGGCATTCTCATACCACCGAGCACTATCTTCATCGTCTATGGGATAATGACCGAGCAGTCCATAGGTAAACTTTTCATCGCCGGGGTATTGCCCGGGATACTTCTTAGCCTGCTGTTTATCGTAACGGTTGCGTTTATCTGTCTACGCAATCCTGCCGCTGGGCCGGCGGGAGTCCACACCAGTTGGAGGGAGAAGTTTGCATCACTTACCGGGGTTGTTGATACCATAATTTTATTTTGCTGTACTATAGGGGGGTTATTTGTTGGTTTTTTCACCCCTACTCAGGCAGGAGCTGTTGGAGCAGCCGGTGCTATACTCATCGGCTTAGTAAGACGACAGCTTACCCGTCAGGGATTTCTTGAAGCTAGTAAGGACGCGTTACGAACCGCTTGCATGGTAATATGTATTATTACCGGGGCTATCATCTTTGGCAAATTCATGGCTGTATCTACACTTACTTTTGCTGTGGCTGGATGGGTGGGGGGGCTGCCTATACCACCATTGGCTGTCATAGGTGTAATAATCATCATATATTTCATAGGTGGCTGCTTTATGGATTCTATGGCTCTAATCGTGCTTACCCTCCCGGTGATCTTCCCGATAGTTCAGCGCCTTGGCTTTGACCCGATATGGTTCGGGGTCATAATTGTGCTGGTAGCCGAGATGGGGGTAATCACTCCACCAGTTGGCACGAATGTATTTGTGATTAAAGGTGTCGCTGGAGATATACCTCTTGAAACCATCTTTAAGGGAATATTTCCTTTTCTTGTGGCATTGCTCGTTTGTGCGGCGATAATAGTGGCATTCCCAAAGATTTCTACCTTTTTACCTAGCTTAATTTCCTATTAGGACTGAATAACCTAATACCTGAGACCTTAATAAGAAGCCCTCCTCGGAGTGAAAACGAGCGGAAACAAGTCAAGCAGGGCAACCAAGCATAACAGGCAATTTAAAAATGGGGGAATGCAAAGAGCTTTGTTTAGATGTAAAGCCCATACTGTTGCCGGAAATACCGTTAGTATCGGCTAAAGGGATTTATCCGGTAAAGCCATAAGGGTGCAGTCCAATTTGAAGAGTACACCGCTAATCACTATCAGAGGTTACTATTATGTTAACATTAGGTACTTTTATGCAATCAGGTAACAAAACAGGCTTTTGTTATATTTGAGGAAGCAATTACATCCTCTACCCCTCCCTCACGGGGTAGAAAGAGTTTTTGAAGCAAAATACCACTGGTTAGTCGTTGATGTATTAGCGCGGTTCTGGTGGCTTAAAAAGAAAAAACAGTCAATTAATCCTAAATTGCATATGTTGAATCGATGGGATATTATGAGAACTAACATTAGCAAAGTGTAACTATAGACAGGCGAATTAGGGGGTAAGGTTATGGCTGAAGAATTTCTGGTAGCACGAGACCTCCATAAAAGCTTCAATGAGCACAAGGCTGTCAACGGCGTTTCTTTCACCATCTACAAGGGTGAAATCTTCGGCCTTCTGGGACCCAATGGTGCCGGCAAGACCACAACCATACGCATGCTGTCTACAGTTCTGGAACCAGACCGCGGCGATGTCACCATAGGAGGCCATTCCATACGGCATCATGCTGACGAGGTTCGCAATCTCATTGGGGTCTGTCCACAGGAGTTAGCCCTCTACGAAGACCTTTCTGCTCTAGACAATATGGTCTTCTTTGGCCGGATGGCGGGGCTAAATGGTAAGGAAGCGCAGGCTCAATCTATGTCTCACCTGGAGCTGATGGGGCTGGCGGAGAGAGCCAAAGGCAAGATAGCTAAGTTCTCCGGAGGTATGAAGAGGCGCATCAACCTGGCTATTGCCCTCATGGGTCATCCCGAGCTTCTCTTTCTGGATGAGCCAACAGTAGGCATAGACCCGCAGTCGCGGAACAATATCTACGAAACTATTGAAGGTCTGCGGGATAAGGGAATGACTATTCTCTACACCACCCATTACATGGAGGAAGCCGACCGTATCTGCGGCCGCATTGCCATTATTGATGGAGGCCAGATAATCGCGATAGATACGCCTCTGGAACTCAAAAAACAAATTGGGCCACCAGAACAGGTAACCCTGGAGGATGTCTTTTTGAAACTAACCG
>Ga0209986_10002808_pt1 | contig 15627 bp, 8 predicted proteins | sample BlataG_FD_183168 | JGI IMG/M metagenome (GOLD analysis project Ga0209986, IMG submission 183168) | Deep subsurface microbial communities from Black Sea to uncover new lineages of life (NeLLi) - Black_00105 metaG (SPAdes) (version 2) | ecosystem: Environmental > Aquatic > Marine > Oceanic >...
AAGAGCTAATTCCGGAAAAGGCATGTTGGGATATTAACGCGGGCTTTGGAGATGTAAAAACACCAATAAGAAATTTCTACACGGTAGGAACAGACGCAGAAGAAAGAAGTGCGGGCATCAGTAGAGCCGCATATTCTGTCTTACGGTGCTTGGACATCATGAAATCTGATAAAATGTTGTAATAAAATCCACAGGAAAAAATAAATTATAGACACAGATTAACGCAGATTAACACAGATGGAAAGATTAATGCCGTTTAAAATAGCTCATCCAACTCACCAAAAGAAAAAATCCGTATATATCCGAGTAAATCTGTGTCTCAAATAGAAGGGGGTTATACTTTATATACAATGACAACAGAGCATTTGTCTTGCGTAAAAGTGGAGAGGCGGAGAGGTGAACAGGTAAGGGGAGCATTGAAGGAACTCGAACTACTGAGAACCGATGCAAGGATAAGTTCTAACCATGATTTCGTTTATTTACCGCTCATACGAGCGCTAAAAGAAGACGAAAAAGGTGAAATAGATTTTACGGAACTTTTAACACGAGATTTTGAGCTATTGGAACAGAGGAGAAGCATAGAAGACCTCGTTGGGTTCAAACCCTCTTATGAAATAGTAGGCGACATTGCGGTGCTAACTGCTGTGGATTTAACGGAGCGGAATGAACAGCTCGTAGCACGTGCGCTAATGAACCTGCATAAAAACATTAAAGTGGTTGCAAAACGGATTTCACCGGTGGAAGGTGTATTCAGGAAAAGGAAAATGAAGATAATCGCAGGCGAGAACAGGACAGAAACGATGCATAAGGAGAACGGATGTAGATACAAGCTCGACCTGGAAAAGGTTTATTTTAATCCGCGGCTGGCGACAGAACGAAACAGGGTGGCATCGCAGGTTCAGCGCAGCGGAGAAGAGGAGATAATAGACATGTTCGCCGGTGTCGGTCCCTTCTCCATACAAATCGCTAAACGTGCACCACAAAGCCACGTTACCGCGATTGACGCCAATCCCGATGCGATACGCTATCTCATAGAAAATATAGAACTAAATGGTCTGAGAAACGTAGAAGCGATAGAGGGCGACATAAGAGAAATTTATGAGAGGTTCAGAAACAAGGCGGACAGGATAATCATGAACCTACCGAAAAGCGCTTATTTGTTCCTTCGAGAAGCTCTGTGTATGCTCGACCCTCGAGGCGGAGGGATAATTCATTTCTATGATTTAGAATCCTCTTATTCTGATGCGACTGACGAGGAGACAAAATCGCATGAAATTGAAATTGCGGCAATAAACAAAGCGAAAGCGAAATTAGCTGCGAAAGTAAAAGAAGCGGGTGATGAGTTTCATTTCCGTTCTCTGGAAATACGGGATGCGAGGAAAGTGAAGACCTATGCTCCTTATACATACATTATTGGTATAGACGCAAGGATTATTGGATAGCCCGTCCCGTAATAAATTGCAAAGGCACGGTCTAAAGTCTAAAAATATAGTGATTTATCACCGCGGAGAGCGCAGAGTACGCAGAGTTTTAATATCCAATACCTTAACGGTCTCTTTTCCTTATTGTAAATTCTGTGGGATATCGTATATGCTGTGTTATACGCTCCAAGCGCAGCGAGGACAAGTGAGAGATAGCGCCCGAAGTGTCTGACTTCGGGCTACTATTATTGAATATTCTGAATTCATCCAGAAAATAGAATTGTGCTCTATTGTGCAATTATTAACACCTCGTATAATTTATTACCATTCTTACCAGAGTGATTTAGTTTATATGTATACGCTTTCTTTTTAATTTTTACCTTATTTTTATATGAATACAAAAGCTCTTTAATAGTTTCTATGGGGGGGTATCCCGGAACGCCATATGAGAGCACGATTATTGAATCTTGAAAGTTGTTAAAGATATTATCAAAATTGGTTACAACAGAATCTTTGTCCCAAAATTGTTTGCTTTTAATTAAAGGTTTATTCTTTTTGGTATAATTTATTTTCTCACCCCAACAATAATAATCCATTATTCCTTCAAGAAAATGATACAAATCATAGTAATCCACTGGCGTATGTTGCTTTGACCTGATATAAGGCGGGTCTAAGTACACAAGATCGTACCTCCCCCCATTTATTTCTAATATATTCTTACATTTAGCTACGTTACGATGCTTGTTTGAAAATATTTTATTCGAAATCTCATTGGTAAATTTTATGAACAATTTATCAAATGGTGTATCCCAAGTCTTTTTATTACCAAAACTTCGTTTAACGTCTGCCAAACGCATATAAAGATTTTTTCTATGAAAAAGATTGTAGGGTCTCTTGACTAAACACGCTTGGAAAAGAATGTGAAAAGCTATTGCTTGTTTTTTTCTGAGCAAATTCCCATCATATTTTTCAGATAGCATATATATATTGTGAATAACTGTATCTAACCATTTATTCTCTTCATCCAAATAATATATCTCCCCAAAGTTTTCCTGGATAAAGGTGTGGTAATCAAAACCGTTTTCATGCAGTAAATATTTTATGTCATTTCTATTTAAATTGACCCTATCGTTTTCAATTAGTGCTATACCTGCTTGATAATTTGACAAAAGGACATCGTTAAAAGTGACTTTTTTCCCCATCTTCTTAAAAAGATAACTAACACTTCCAGTTCCTCCAAAACCGTCTAATACCGTGTCGAAGTCTAACTTTCTAAGGTTTTCATATATCCAAGGAGAGATCTGTCTTTTGCTCCCTTGGTATCTGGTTGATGGTAACATTGATCTTATTTTCTCTTCCGAGATTTCTAGACCCATTTGTATCACTTATTATGTGAACTACCCACCAGTCTTTAGATAGTGATTTTTAAGGCTGATAAATTCGGCATAGACCTTCGATGCCCAATCATTGGATAATTCTTCTCCCATTTTTTTGCTAAGCTCATGAGATATTAAAGTGGGTGTTGGTAGCAGAGTGCATATCGGCTCCTCTAAACCCCATAAGTGCTCTTCATCAACATCAAATGACGCCAATCTTAATGCTGAGAGAATCTTTATGATATCTTGCTTTACGTTCTCTCCGCTATCATAATAAACAAATTCATATCTCGGGAAATAGAACTCGGATGTGCTTGAATGACCTGCGAAAAACATAGCAACTTTGTACTTCAATGCCTCATCTACTATATTTATCGCAGTTAAATTACGACTATGGTAGATATTTTTCAATGAATTTAAGTCATTAACAACTTGTTTATCTGTTCTTCGGTTAAGATTGGAGGTTGTGTAAAAATCCCTTACTATTGGACAGGTTACGTAAATTTCGTTAAACGTGGATGCATTAAAATTATCAATATAGAGCATTCTGCGCATAACCTCACTATCAGTTAAAATATGACCTGTTATATTCCAATTTTCATCACCCATTTTTTGTTTTATATACCAATCAACTATTATGCTGTATACCTTAAGATTAGGGTGTTTTGCCATACCGCAAAATGTAATATCCAGCTCCCTTGCTTTTCTAAGAGTCTTTGTCATTCGATATATTGCCTCCCTCGTTAGCTCTCCATGCCTATTTTGCAGTTTACAATTCATAGCATGATCTTGAGGAAATATTCGCCCATCTCGAAAATGGATATCTGGTTTGAGTTTCATCCCTCCATAGGGAAGAATATACGTTTCTTCGACATAGAACTGACTTACATCCATAGCAGATTTTGTAGCCCACTCATAATCATTTTCATTTAATTCCGTGTAATCCTTAAATCCGACTATGACCCAATCTTCAAAATCTTGCGTATTTTTTGGCACAACTACATAATTCCAGTCTGATTTATCCGATCCTCTTGTTTTTATAACTCCAGCAGCATTATTTACGACTGCTGGTGATGAGAAATTGGGATTGAAAGGCGTAGCCAATTTAAATCTGTGTTGACTTGCATCACATGCACTCATCCGTAAGGGGAATTCTTCACCCCATAATTCAATATCGAAGGGAACAGAAAATTTTTCAATGAAATATTCTCCCAAAACGTTTTCATCGATACGTTCTTTTATCCTATCCCAATGTGGCTCACCGCTGAACATGTCTTTAGAACTTACACCTCTGAATGCCAGATCATCAATTTTAATGCCTAACCCTTGCAGAGCTAAGTCACTAAGTTGGCTTGCCCACATGTACTTTCGTGATTTCTCCTCTTCTTGTATTAATTTGACAAGGTCTTTTATACACTCAAAGTACAACTTCTTAGGATCTTCTTTCATCAATTTTTCCCTGGCTTCTAATACAACGTCTTTTCTTTCCTCAAAATAGCTTGCACTTACTAATATCTCAGCTGTTGACCTAATAGATGGCTCCATCCTCCTCTCTGCTTGTGCTCTGGATAAAATCTCCTCAAAAATTACCTTATATCCTTCTTCGTCTCTTCCCATTTTACACACCCACCTCTGAGAATATGTCAGGGGCTTTACCAGCATCAGCTTCAGGATGCTCCATCCGCCTGATTTTTACAGGAATGGCATGCTTTATAGTGTCATATGTTCCTGTAAGAATACAAGTCCCAACTGGAGCTTTGGGTAGTCTACCGATCATCTCTTGTGTTGCATCCGCTTTAACACCTTGAATTGATTGCAATTGATCGGGTTCGATAGCAAACAGGAGCCTTGTGTTGCATTGTCTGATCGCTTTTTTGTCGATATCTATAGGGCTTTGAGTGATAAGCACAACACAAATTCCGTGGTGCCGCCCGATCCTAACAGATTCTCGGATAATTTGTTTGCAAGGGCTGCTCTCATCTTGAGGAACAAATAGATGAGCTTCATCGATAAAAAAAACATACGGACTTATTTTGTTTTCTTTTCGCAGTTCGTTCAACTCTCTCAAAGTCGATGCGAGGATAAATTGGAGGCTTTGCCTACCAAAACCTTTGCAGTTTATGTCTACAATAGCATTATGCTTTAAGACGTCCTGCCAGTTAAATTCTTCCCCCAAGAAATTATAGCGACTCAAGTAATAACGAGTTCTACCTACGACCATATCCACTGTATTGGGCTTAGCCTCCATATCTGGACCAATTCGTTCTATAGCCTCTATCAAATCGTTGAGATCAAAATCGCCTTTATTTGGGGTGGAAAGAGTTGCTTGAGGTATTCCCGTAGATCCTCCTTCTTTCAGTGTTAGAAATGCTTTTGTCAAGAGACTAACGTGTAATTCATGAGTTATGGCAGGTATTAAATCCAGTAGTTCAGTTTCTGTTAAAGATGAGAGTTTTATCCAATAGTCTCTTCCAGGCACCAATACAGTACCACCTAATGCTTCAGTTAAAGGAGCAAATTCGTATTGTGTATCAAAAAATATGATTGGTATCCCTTGTTTATGTATTTCTTCTGCAAGCACTTTTGCAGCATACGATTTTCCTCCACCTGTTGTACCACCAATGAATACGTGTCTTTGGATAATTTCTCTTTTTATTGCTACAGGTATTTTCTCTTCTTCTGCAAGCGAAACAGCAAGAGTGCCGATATTTAAACTTTTTTCGAGGTCAACTTCCAGACCCATTACATCAGTAATTACTTTCTGTGGGGGCACAAAGACCTCAGAGCCTGACTTTGGCATTTTTTCTGGTGGGTATATCTCATACCTTCCATTTATTTCTCTAACTTCATCTATAATCTCGGCGTGATATCGCCTATGAATAGTTAAAGATAAATCTTCTCCGGGATAGTCTGGTTTGATGCCCATCGTATCTCTTACAGTAACGCGATCAGACGATTCATGGGGATTATATTCATGTGAAGAAGTAACTCTGCCTACTAGGAAAGTATTATCAGAAACAGATACTGCGACAAGCGTTCCCGGTGTAACGTATTTGTCATGCTTTGCTTTGAATCTGAGAATTTCAAAACTGGGTGAAACATCGTCAGATACTACTGTGCCGATGATATTTTCGTTTTTGCTCCCTTCGCGCATTTTGTCAATAGATTGTCCTACCATTTATCATCCCCTCTTTTGATTGTATCTGTTAGTTCCAATTACCATATTAAATTTTGCATTGCCCGAAGTCCGATTGCGTATAACTTCGGTATATCCGAATTTGGTTCGCATAAACACCTCCCTCTGGTCGAACTTCTCCATCTTCAATCATCTTCCCCTCCTTTTATCTGTAAGTTATCCAACGGACTTTTAATTTTACCTATATTCTTATTACTCACATGAGTATATATTTCTGTTCTCTTCGAATTTTTATGCCCCAGTTTTAATTTTTGCGATGCTCGGAATATCAAGGTCTTTGCAAATTTTAATCGCAAGTTTATCTACAATCTCACTGTGGCGGGGCACAGATGTTGTTTTTCTATTTGCTTCAATAATTAAGTGTGCAGCTTCTTTCAAGTTCTCTCGTGCCTCCTCCAATGTCCTGCCTTGTGTATTTGCGCCTGGTAATTCCTCGATGTATCCAATCCACCACTCGCCCACATGCTCAAGCACCGCGGTAAATTTATTCTCCATGTTATATACAATACACTATTTATTTCAAAAAGATAAATGATAGAACATCTTTTTCCTCATTGGAATTATCAGAATTTTTGATTTTCACATAGTCGGAGTGAATTTCGTATAACGGCTGGCGAGTATGCGAAGTCGTGAGCTTAGCGAACGATTTGGGCGGAGGGCGAGCCGAGCCCGGAGCCGCATACCTGCCTGTTAAACGACCCGAGGCGAAGCCGAGAGCGCAGTGTGGCACGGAGCGAAGCGGAGTTAGTTTTTCGTCTCCGAAAATTATCCTGCCGCCGTAGTTTTTTCTTACATTCAGTGGGGGGTTCTTCGTAAAAAGTGCCTGTCTCCATTCAATCCAATTCTCCCACAGTTGACACTTGCCTATATTCTACATCATCAAATTCTTTGAAATGAGCGTGGCCACATTTTATCTTTCTTTTCTCGCTTGTTTTCAATTCCTGACCCGCAGACTTTGTTTCAGCAACAAAATAAACGGTTTTTTCATTCCTTTTAATCAATGCCCAGTCTGGGTTGTAATTTCCGATTGGTGTTTTGATCTTGAACCAGAACGGCAGTTTGAAATAAAACTCGATATCATCCCTCATTTCGCATTCTTTGGCAAAATCATATTCCACATTTGAATCAAGAGGTAGGAGGTTACTGTAAATGGTTTTATCCTGTTTTGAGACATTGAAAGTTAGATTATTGATGTGTATTTCATAATCTTCAAACAGGCGCATTTCGTACTCTTTTGTACCGATTTTTTCATATTTGATGCCATCGATCATCAGTTCATAAAGAACATCTTTTATTGCCACGACAGCATTATCGAAGAAAAGTTGAGGATTGATAAGCAGGTCACCCATTCTGCCTGAACCGTTGAGTATTTCCAGAATGGTTGAACGGGTCAGCTCCGTTCGTTCCTGGATGTAAAGTAAGACGTCGGGTATTTTGAATGCCCATTCAAGCGAAGTTGTGGATGATGCTTTTATTTCAGTCACAACGCCAAATTCATCGAATTGTAATGCGGTTTTGGTCGTTTTCATCAGAGCCTTTTGTATTCTTGGCATCTGTTCAACGGCTTTTGTTGCCTTCTTTATTAGTTCATGAGTATCGTATTCCACCTTGTACGACGTTTGATACTTGATCCTGTCCCAGATGTCTTTGAATTTTTCATCCAACTCAAAACCTTTGCGGTATTTCACGGTATCTCTTGCTTGTCTATTCTTTATTCTTCCCTTGAATGATACACCGCAATCCTCTTCAATCTCATTTTGTAATTGTCTGGCAAAGTCCTCATAGGATTCGTTGGCAATAACGGCCAAACGGTTAATTGTAGTGTCTTGAATTCTTATACCAGACATATTTACCGGAAGTCTTAATCCCCGCCCGATCTCCTGTCTCTTCTTCAATTCGGAGTGTGTCTCGTTCAAGGTGCAGATCTGAAATACATTTGGATTATCCCACCCTTCGCGTAAGGCTGAATGGCTGAAGATGAACCGTAAAGGTTCGTTTATGTCCAAAAGTCGTTCTTTGTACTTCATTATTAGTTTGAATGTATCATCATCCGCTTGTGATTTTCCGGTCGTGTCCTTCCATCTGCCCTTTTTGTCCTGTGAGAAGTAACCGTTATGAACATCTTTAGAATCAAAGGGGATTAATCCCTTGTAAGCCGCCTTGCTGGAAACTTCCTTGTAAGCCTCTTCAAACCACTCCGCGAACTTGCCTTTTATCGGATGTCCATCTGGATCATAGGATCGGTAATTGGCAACACGATCGATAAAAAACAGAGAAAGGACCTTAATGCCTTTACTTTTGAGTTTTTTCTCTTTCAGAAAATGCTCTTCCATCGTCTTTTTAATCTGAACTTTCATAACGTCATCGGTAAGACCGCCAAAGGCATCACCAATAAAAAGCATCTCTCCATTTGAAAGTTCAATAAATCCATCCTGAACATCGATAGCATTGATGATGTATCCGTCTTTGTATATCTCTCTTTTATTAGAAAGTTCATATAAGTCGTCCCCAACCTTGACGGTAACGGTTTTACGCTTCACACCATCCTTTGTATTTACATCTATCTTTATCTTTGAAGAAGTGCGCGTTTTAGTAGCGTTCACTTTTTCCAAACAAACAAAGGCTTCGTTGAAATCGTTTTCCGTTACGATGGAATCCACTTCGATGTGTTTGACCAGTCCAAGATCATAGGCTTTAACGGGATCAAGGTTATAAAGCATATTGTATCTTTTAATGTGGGTTGCTGAATATCGCAAAGTACACAATGGGTTCAGATTTTCAATTGCCTTTTTCCTTATATCCGTTTCCATGTTTTGAGGTTCATCCACTATAACAATGGGATTGGTTACCTGAATGAACTCCACCGGTTTTTTACCAGTCAATTTATCATTGGGTCTATTGATTATGTTTTCGTCTTTGGCAAACGAATCAATATTTATTACTAGAATCTGGATGTTGTTATTGATGGCAAAATTCCTCAAGTTGGAAACCCGTTTTGAATCATAAACCCAATAATTTACTGGGGTCTTGCTGTAAAGGTTCTGAAAGTGGTCAAATGTTATCTCAAGATTTTTCATTACACCTTCTCGTATAGCAATCGACGGCACAACTATTACGAATTTTTTAAAGCCATACTTTTTATTCAATTCATAAATGGTCCGAAGATACACATAGGTTTTTCCTGTGCCTGTTTCCATTTCAACGGAAAAATGCAATCCATCCAGTTCTGCGGAGACTGGAAGGAGGTTTTTCTTCTGGATATTCTGCACATTCTTTAAAATCTGTCCATCACTGATGGTCAATTGGTTGCCAACACCACCGATGGGGCTGATGATTTGCTTGCTGTCAATGGTAAAGCTAAAATCACCGTGGCTCAGGGGCTGACCCTCAAACACGCCAACAATTGAATTAATGGCATCGATCTGAAATTGCTGGTTTGGATCAAAATGGAGCTTCATTGTTAGGCCTCCCATCTTGGGATTCTACAGATTGATTGCTCTTTATTATGATGTCGTCCGCTAAATCTCATTGTCTTTTTCATCTTTTGGTGCTCCATATCTCATATATGTTTTTCCGACGGTCAAAAGCTTCTACCCCGCCTTCCATTATAGTAACAATTTGCTTTTGTGTATCGCAATGGTCAATAGTTCCATCATTGACATCAATTTTCTCTTCTGAGTAAGTACAAGATATTATTTTTTCACTGTCACCAAGAACAGGAATGTTTGCATTATGAGTTGCGAAAATGAACTGCATGTTTCCTTTCAATTTTTTTATTTCTTTAATGACCTCCTCATAAATCGTTTGATTGTCCAAATCATCTTCTGGTTGATCAATTATCAACACATCATTTTCTTTCTGAGCAAGAAGAAAAAGGATTAAAGCAGATGCTCTTTGTCCCAAAGAGTGCCTAGCCAAATCTTTTCCTTTGTATTTAATAATAAACTTGTTTTCTATTTGATATGTTAACAAGTCTTCAATATTTTCATTAAATTTTTTATCAAATGTAGATAATTGGGTTTCATTAACAATCTCTTTTAAATGTGTTTTATTTTTGTATATTTCTATAAAGTCTTTGTATTTTTCTGTGATCTGTTGATATGAGTTATCTCTAATTCTTGTGCCTCGAAAAATCTCTTTTAGTTTTAAAAGAAATTTATCTTTTCTACCTTTATATTCTATTTCTATGCTAAGAAGAGTATTTACTTTACTTATCCTTTTAACTTCTTTTTCTATTGTTTTAAATTCATCATGCCACAGCTTTTGAAGTTCAGATATTTTTTCCATTAAATCGGTTTCATTTTTACCCCGTTCTGTTTCTGATTTATCGATTTCCTTTATTTTCAGTTCTAAATCTTCTATTTCGCGTTTCATCTCTAAGAATTCATCGGGATCAAAATCAGAATCATCTTTCTCAATCTCTCTTTTTATCTGAGCAAATTCTTCTTTTAATTCTTCTTTTTTACTTATCAATTCTTTTTCGACATTATCAAAATCATTAATAAGAGCTTCAAGTATGTCTTTAGTATTATCAAGTTTCTTATATTCTTCTGCAAATTTTTCTAAAATTGTATTTACTTTATCGAATATATCTTGATTATCTTCTGATGCCAATTTTTCAACTTTGATAGATGAAGAATGGTTTTTAATAATTTTAGATATATCCTTACATAACTTCTCCATATTTTTCCTGAGATTATTAAGGGTCAAAATATCAGAATCAAATCGGGCTTGTTTTTGTAATTTCTCTTCAACGCCTTTTTCGCTGTATCGTTTTAATTTATATTTAATATCTCTGATTCTTCCTTTTGTTTCCTTCTCCTCTTCCTCAAGATTGTCAAACTCTTTTAAAGAGATTATTATATTATTAATTTCTCTTTTTTTTGCATTAATTCTTTCATTTACCTTATTAAGACGATTGCCAATCAACTTATTTATTAAATCAGCTTCAAAATTGATATCTTTGTTAGAGAGGTCTTTTTGTCCGAAATAAATTGGGCGTTGAAATATTGCATCGGTAGAAATATTTAGTCTCTCATTACCCTTATAAATGTTCACTTCTTCCCCATAAATCTTTTCTATTCTATATTCGTCTTGTTTTTTATCTACGATATAAACTGTTAATTTTCCACCGCTTCCCAAAGCATATTTCAACAGGTCTTCTTTATAATTTTTATCTACTGCTTGCTCACTAAGCGGAATATTCAAGGCATATCGTATAGATTCTAAGATCGTAGATTTACCACTACCTCTGATGCCAATAAAATTATTCAGTTCATGTGATAGACTAAGATCCGTTTGATCTAATAAACCGCCTTCAAAAGAGATTGACTTTATATAGGCGTTGTTTATTCCAGGGTTGTTCTCTGAAATGCGGCCTTCTTTATCGATTAAAGCAAATTTAACTGCCCCAAAATTAAAGTCCCCTATTTTTAAAAAACATTCTTTCTTTCGTCCACTTTGTGTGCCGCAATTACCAACCTCTTTTATCTTTTTACAATCAGAACCTTCTACAAATGCAGGAATTTTTTTTTCATCGCCAAACCATTGAACTAAGTTTTGCTTTATATCGTGGGTTCTAAGTTTCTGAAAACCCAATACATTTCTTTTGAAATGCTCATCAGATGTAATCTGCTTTATTCTGCCTCCATCTAGCTCATTGTAGAAACCACTTTTCTGTTCAACATGTGCCATTATTATGAATGAATCTCGTCTCGCTTTTCTATGTTCTTCCAGCTTTTTAAATAAATCAGAAAGACTATAATTACAACGGGTATTTTCGTTCTCACGATTGGGGAGACCTTCAAAAGCGGAATTAAGAAATTGTTCAATAAAATTATCAGCATTTCGTATCCAACTTTCATATTCAAAAGCAATCAGACAATGAATACCATTAGAACCATCATTTACAGACAATTCAACGCCAGGAATTAGGTAAATATTCTCTTTCTGTGCTTTTTGTCTAAGTGCTTTATACTCATTTAAGTCGAATTTATTGTGGTTTGTGATTATACCAATTCCCACATCATTATTTCTTAGTTGTTTGATGTAATCCTTGATAAAATCATTTTCTTCACCCTCGTACTTGAATTCTTTATCGACCTTCGTATGTAGATGCAAATCGGTTTTCAGCCAAACTGAACCATTTTTAAAAATTTGGTCTTTATCTCTCATCTTCACACTACCCTGAAATCTATTTCTGCATCCTTCATCTGCAAAGCAGTATTAGTTTTTAGCTGGTCATTGTCCTTGAACAAGCGGTCAAGAGTGATGATCTTTTGCGTTTTTTCGAAAATTACTTCTTTGATGATATTCTCGTCAACCCTATCAAGCATCAATGCAATCTCGCCATCGTTTGCCAGATAATAGTTTTCTTTTTCCTCAATCTTGGCAGTTAAAGGTATGCCAGATTTCAATAGGAGTTCATAAAGGATATTTTCAATCTTGGATTTTTCATCAACAGGGTCAGTAAACTTTTCGAGCTGAGTTACAAGTTCTTCCTCGTTATTCACATCAGAACGCCAAATCCTGAAATTGGATTTCTGGAGTTTAAAGACCTTGAACCCTAAATCCTGTTTGCCTGCTGTGCCATCAACGTCCAGTTTACTATTCTCTTCCGCCTTGATTTTTTTGATTACTCGGCGGATTCGCTCTTTGCCTATATCAGCGATAGTTTTGTAGCCAGCTTTAAATGCTTCTGATGTTTCGTCGCATTTTTCAGGGAGCTGGACCATTATGAATTTGCGGTTACCACCGTCTTCCTTGTTGAGGTCAAGGACTGAATGGCCGGTGGTAGCGGAGCCGGCGAAAAAGTCGAGAATTATATTATCCCCATTTATTTTTGTAGGAATATCAATAAGGTATTTTAACAGACTACAAGGTTTAGGAAATGGCATTACACGTTTTCCAAATAACTCTTCTAATTCTAATGTCCCTTCCTTTGTTGTCCCTTCTCTAACTACCGATTTTGGATTAATAAATCCTCTCTCTTTTTTATACCAAGGTACTCCTTTATCGTTAAAGTATAGCTCAATGACTTTTTGGCCTTTAGAATCAATAGTTACATTGCCATTAACCCAACGGATTATTTGATTTCTCATTCTCCAAGAGGATTCTAGAATTACAGGATATTTAAGTTTTCCATTCTCAAATACCAGTTGATTACTTATTATTTTCACAGGTTCAGCATTTCCAATTGTTCCTGAAAAAACTGCGTCTATACCTTCAAACCTTAAACCTGAAGGGAATTCTATTTGCGATATTGGATTAACTTCAGTAGGGCGAATTGTGGTTCTTCCTGTAATTGGGCTATTATCAGACGATGGAAAATTAGGCAAATCGATTTTATTCTTAGTATATACCATAATATATTCATGCGCTCGTGTAAAGTGCCCAGCGGAAGTGCCACTTCTTAAGTCCCAGATTAAAGTGGAGAGATGGTTTTCTTCCCCAAAAATCTCGTTCATCATTAATCGTAAATTATGAACTTCATTGTCATCTATTGAAACGAATATCACGCCGTCATCCCGCAGTAGATTCCTTGCCAGAAACAATCTGGGATACATCATAGAAAGCCAGTTGGAATGATAATGGCCACTGTCCTTGCTGTTTGTACGGAACAGTCCTTCACGGGTCATGTAGCCAGATTCGTCTTTATCTCCAATTCGGCTCAGATATTCCTCTTTTGTTTCAGAAAATTTATCTGGATAGATGAATTTGTCATTGCCAGTATTGTAAGGTGGATCGATATAAATCATCTTGATTTTACCAAAATATGATTTCTGCAAAATCTTCAGGATTTCTAAGTTCTCTCCCTCAATAAAGATGTGTTCCGTGTCGTCAAAATTGACCGATTCTTCTTTATCTGGTACAAGGGTAGATGTAGTAGGAGATTGTAATACCCGGAAAGCATCGGATTTTCCCGCCCAGTTCAAAACATAACGTTCGTTCTTGAATTCAATATCTTCACCCAAGGTGGCTTTCAGTTTCTCCCAATCGATTTTACCCTCTGTGAACGCTTCAGGGATGATTTCCTTCAGCTGATTAAGCTTTTCTTCGGTAATGTTAAGTGATTTTCCGTCCATTATATCATCGCCAATTCATATTATATCTCTATGAGTAGTTAAGTAATAAGACAGGCAGTTTTAATCTTTTCTTTGATACATTTTAGAGAACACACCCATGTAAGAAAAAATTTGGGTCGAACGTAGTGAGCCGTTTAACACTCGTTATAAGATAGTCCCGACTTGTCGGGATTTCTTTCCCAGTCCCTCTTTCGTTTCCGTTAAACGAAGGCAACAACGTCATGAATTTAAGGTCTCCTTTTCCAAAGGCAGGTTTTCGAATTGCACATAACGTTATATATCCGAACCCGTTCGGATATCCTTCCAACTTAGTAGTATATCCGAAGTACTTCGGATACACATCACTTTGGACGAACTATTTTATACTCAACCATCTTCACCCCCTTTTAACTGCAAGCTATCCAGCGGACTTTGTATCCGACTTAAATCTTTATTACTTACGTAAGTATATATTTCCGCCGTTTTTGAACCTTTATCCCCTAACAACCCTCAAACAGCTATAAACACCCCGTCCTTCTCCGTCTTCATTATCTCAAACTCAACTGTTGGCGCCCGGCATTTGATTTCCTCTGGCTTTACTCCTATGAGCTTGCCCATTTCTTTAACGTGCTCTGGCAAAGAGAATCCCACAGATAGCACCACCATCTCGAACTCTTCCTCTTTCTCTTCCTTTTCTCCTTCAACCACGTATTGCAACCTCAAATTCTTTGTCTCTTCCATTTCTGTGACCTTAATGTTGTGTATTTTTAAGGATTTAATTCCTCCGGTATCCGCATAGATTTCACGTGCAAAGATACAGGAATCCACTCCCCTTTCCTTTGCGCTCTTTGCTTCTTGTAACAACAATTTAAATGCAATAGGTGAAGGTGACCTTTCAGCTTCATCCGCATCTAAAACCTGTACAAACGCTATTTTCTTCGGGACGTCACCGTCATACGGACGCATTATGATTCCGCCATAAGGTCCCGACTCGCTCAGTATACGCTCAAACTCCATCTGCGTAACCACGTTTTGATACATGAAATATTCTTCTCTTGGGTTCTTCTCCTCTATCTCCGCCGCAAATATTATCTTTTCCACCTTCAGCTCCGTTCTCTCTTCTGTCTGGCGGTATTCTATTGCATCCCGTGGGCATACCTCCGCGCATATTCCGCAGCCAATACATTTTCTGCAGCTCAAACATCTGCTCGCCTCTTCCACTGCCGTTGCCTCTTCGTAGCCCAGCTCCACTTCGTTAAAATTTGTTATCCGCTCTTCTACCAGCAGCTCAGGCATCACCCCCCTTTCTTTGTGCTCCATAAAATCCTTGAGCGCGAAATAATTTTTTGACAGGTTGAGTTTTTCCCGGGTTTCATATCCCTCCAGAAAATCTATCTCGGATTCGACTTTAAAATCCGCTCGTTTCTCACCACCCAAATATTCGTTTATACTCAATGCTGCTCGTTTACCTGCTGCTATCGCTTCTATTACCGTTGCTGCCCCTGTTACGGCATCACCACCTGCGAATATTCCCTCCACGGTTGTTCTGCCGTCCTTTAAAGTGCTGATCC
>Ga0209986_10002809_pt1 | contig 15621 bp, 14 predicted proteins | sample BlataG_FD_183168 | JGI IMG/M metagenome (GOLD analysis project Ga0209986, IMG submission 183168) | Deep subsurface microbial communities from Black Sea to uncover new lineages of life (NeLLi) - Black_00105 metaG (SPAdes) (version 2) | ecosystem: Environmental > Aquatic > Marine > Oceanic >...
ATCAAAGCCGAGGCCACAAAGTGTCGATGGTGTCGAAGCAAACTGTTGCCTTCTTCAATCTCTAAAGAATGGTTTCGTGATCTTCCAGGCCGTCGTTTTCTTGGAGTTGCATCTGTTTTAGCCGTGAATACTGAGATTTCTGTAATGATCTGGCGAATATTGTTTATCTTGCTCATTCCCTATCATGGAGTTGGCCTTATCGCCTATTTCGTGATCTGGGTTCTAACACCTTTCCAATCTGATGGATACTCCCTGTTTGATCGGCTTTTCCGCGGGCACAAGTACGCAAGTAAGAAGGCATAATGTATTATTTATCAGGCAAGTTCTTGACCCATTATTGTCATATATTTGTGGTAGGTGTATGATGAGTGCTAGCATGCTTGGGGCGTTAGACGCTTCTGTTTTTAAAGCCGTTTTTAGTGATTTAAACATCCGGAGATTATTAGAGAAAAGAATGGAGAATTCTAAGAATCTACCCGGGGAAGTATTGGCAGGGCAAATCCAGGCTGGTCGAAAAGACCTTATTAGCACGCTGGTAAATCAGCATTCTGACAGACTTTTTTGGATCATTCTGCGTCTTGTCCAGTCGTACAGTACTGCAGAGGACATTCTGCAGGATACTTGGATCTGTGTCATCAGCAAATTCCATCAATATGACCCATCTCGACCACTTACCTCTTGGCTTACGAAGATCGCAGTCAATCGCTGCCGCGACTACTGGCGTCGTGAACGAGTGCGTGGCTTTTGGAAACGGACACTGGATTCTAATAGTTTGGAAGATACAGGCACAGCTTTTGCTCCAGACTCGATAACAGATCTGGAAAAGCATGTTGAAACCTCAGAAGCATTGATGACTTTATCTCACAAGCTAAGAGAAGTGGTCGTATTAAAATTCTACAGCGGCTTGACTTATGATGAAATTGCCAGAGTTTTAAACTTACCAACCGGGACTGTCAAGAGCCGGCTTCATTCTGCACTTGCCAAACTACGAAAACACCTGTTTAAAAATAGGGAGGCGAGATGAAAACCAAGATGTGTCGAGAATTTGAGAACTGGCTCGAGCGCTTGCCGAGACAGGAGTTGTCTCCAGCGTTCAGGCAACATCTTGAAGTGTGTGATCAATGTAGCTGTATGTACCAGCAGCTTAATCCAGTGGCAGAAGCATTGGCTGCAGTAGGAGCTCCGGCAAAGCTTAGTGAAAAGAAATTAGAGAAACTGGCTGAAATAGCAAAGAGAGAAACACAACAACATAAGAAACGTCTCCTAGTGTTCAAGCTCTGCATCTTGAGTATTTTCAGCCTACCTTTTATTGTCATAGGCAGCTGGCTGATAGCATCTTTTGGTTACAATCTTCTCGCCACGAATGTATCACTTATTCTTGCTAAGACTTTTCTTATCACATTTATTATTGCTGCGGTCGTCATTTCAGGTGTGATGTACGGCTCTATCCAGCTGATAGGGGGTTGGATATGGACACAAAAATCCAAGGAGAATACAGTATGAAGGCATCTGAATCAAAGAAAAAATGCCCCTATTGTGCTGAAATGATAAATACTGAATCGATCAAGTGCCGATATTGCGGCAGCTTGCTGGATAAAACTATCTACCTCAAGGCATGGACCCGTCCTCGCCAGGACAGTAAGCTGCTTGGTATTTGCGCAGGACTATCCAGGCAGTTTAAAATCGATGTTACCTTTATCCGCATCGCTTTTGTTGTGGCGTCATTTTTTGGAGGCTTGGGAATATTACTCTATCTCGTTTTTTGGCTGTTAATGCCGCGTGAAAAAAATGAACATCTGTCTCCTTTTTAGTACAAAAAAAACCAAGGTATTCTGATTGAGCAGTTTGGCACGCCATTTGCATAATAAATAATTGAATGAAATGAAGAGGAGGAGAAGATGAGAAGATATTTGATGATCGGTTTCCTGGGGTTATTAGTTTTGGTTTTTTGTACGACCGATGCCTCTGCACGCAGCAAAAAGTTTCAGCCACCTAAACATTACATTAGCCTTTCTTTCTTTCTAAATCCCTTGAACATAGGCTATAAACATCTAGCATTTCGTAATATGTATCTTACAGGAAATTTGGATTATATAAGTAGTCATTCAGACCTGGTTTTACAGGCTGGAACCGTCTATATGATCCCCCGTAAAATTCTCATTTTCCGGTTTTTTGCAGGCGGCGGGCTGGAGTTTTCCCGTAACCACGGATTTCGATACCCCTATATTATGATAAGCACAAAACTCTGGATTCTTCATTTTGATATTGTCCACCCTTTAAAGAACAAAAGTAATCCAGAATACAGATTGGGCTTCATTTTTTCATTTTAACCTATACTCATCTTCAGAAATTCAATAGGTTCCTTTTTAAACCCAACTAGAACTTTTTCCTGACTCATACGTCTTAGTTAGTGATATTTGGAGTAGATTGGAGAACTTTATGGTGTCTGAAGGCGGCGAATGTACACACAGAACTGAGCTGACTGCCCCTCCTCCGTTCGATGAGCTGTACAATGAATACAAAGATCGGGTCTTCTGCTTTGCTTATTACCTGACACAGAACCGTGGGGAGGCTGAAGACCTGTTTCAAGAAGCCTGGCTTCGGATCGTCAAAAGTCTGCCTGAGAAAGTGAGTACACAAAGCTTGAAAGCCTGGATGTTTGTGATTGTTTCTAATCTCCACCGCGACAATCTCCGTAAGAAACGGGTAAGGCGGTTGTTTTTATCCAAAAAACCCATATATCTCGAAGATAATGCTGACCTGTTTCCAGACATGTCAGTAATAACCCATTCCAATCTGTCAGATGAAACGAGTTATGCGGACATGGGAAGGGACATTGCCCGGGCCATAGCCGGTCTCCCGGACCGGCAGCGTAGAGTCTTTTTGCTAAAAGAGATTGTGGGTTTTCAACAGGCTGAAATCTGCGATGTTCTCGGCATACCCCTCGGTACAGTCAAGTCGCTGATGTACCGGGCCGTAAAACAGCTCCAGCGGAAGCTTTCAGCGTACAACCCGAAAAGAGAGAGGTTAAAATGCGATGTAAAGACATTGAGCGTTTGATTATCGATTCGTCAGAAAGAGAACTGAGCCGGCAAGAACGGCTCGCTATAGAAGAGCATACAGCGCAGTGTTCTGCTTGTACGCGCTTCCAGGATGACTGGGAAAGAATTCGACGCTCTCTCAAAAAGATGCCCACTCCTGTCCTCCCTTCTGATCTGGATGAGCAGACCAGGCTTATGTGTCGTACTGAAAAAGAATCACTTAGGGCCGCAAACAAGCGACCTTTGCTCCAAACCCGTTCTTCTGTTGCCGTACCCAAGCTTATTTTAGCGGCACTCATCTTTCTTACTGTCTTAACTGTGATTATAGTAGTTCCGCAACTCAAGGAACTAAAAATGGATGAAACAATGCCTTTTTTAACAGTCATGGCTCTGACCATTATTCTGCAAAACGCTGTGATGTTATTTTTTACGCCGATACTTATCCGCAGGTATCGCTCAAAAAACCAGGGTTTTAGACTTATTTAGATGAATATAATGATAACAAAAATTGATAATAGACCGCATGCCCAGAAATCATAACAGGGCATGAAAGAGGAGGTTAATTATGGCTACTTCAGCAGGAAAAACTATCGCACTTATCCTATTGGTGGTGATTATACTTTTATTAGCGTGGCGTCTGACACCTCTGTGTATAGCCCCGTTAGGAATATTTACCGGTACGATTAAAACATTACGTACAGGTTTAGACAGTATCCATTTCTGGCCTTACGATTTCCGACTTATCTCATTACCTTTTTTCTCGATTGGACTCCTTATTCTTTGGATTGTGGTGATTATCTGGGTCTACCGGGACGCAGAGCGCAGAGGAATGAACGGATTGCTGTGGGCCCTACTTGTCCTGATAGGTAATTTAATAGGACTGCTGATCTATTTAATTGTTCGTACAGACACTGTGGCGATTTCGGGGGTGAGTCAAAGTACCCAAACAACACAGCCCTGTCCGAACTGCCAGAAGCCTGTGGGCCTGAATTTTGCCTATTGTCCCCACTGCGGTACAAAACTTCAAGGCGGCTGCTGTCCTAAGTGCGGAGAACCAGTAGAAGCCAACTGGAAGCTGTGTCCCCATTGCGGCGAGAAGCTGATATAGCTCAATCTTGATATTTGAAAGAAACTTTTACTTTTGTACGAAAGGCTGAGACTTTTCCATCTTCAACCTTCATATCGAATTCAAGCGCTTCTGCAATTCTTAAATCCTTAAGGCTCTTACTGGCTGTTTCGACAGCGTTTTTTGCGGCCTCTTCCCAGGAGTTGGGACTTGTTCCTATAAGTTCGATAACTTTGTATACGCTTTCCATAGTTTTCCTCCTTGAGAAAATAATTATGAAAATTATTGACTGATGGAAAAAACAGTAAAGCTTTATGTTGAATTTGTCAATTCTTTTGTAGATTCTGGCTAATTGCCATTTTCTAGGCAATTTCGAGCTTAGAACCTCCACAAGTAAGATGCTTTAAAGAAAAATCCCCTTTTTGTTTCGAGGAATCTGTTGGAGTCTCTGTATTCGCCCTCTTCCCATTTGATTTTTTCATAAAGAGAACCGTAACCGATATGAATAACGGTTCCTGGAATATAAGTAAAGGAAGCAAGAAAGTCTGTCATCAATCGTTTATGAAAGGAATTATATTCAACAATTCCCCTGAAGAAGAGATATTTGTTCACCTGATAGGTACTTCTGCTTCTTATAATCGTATAGTCATATTCTTTCGCAGAATCGGAATCGCGAAAAAAATTAGAATAGATTAAACTCAGACTTAGATGAAGCTTTTCTGACGGCAGGTATGTTACAGTTGCTGAAGCATCGCTTCCACTCCCTTGGAACGGATTGCTAATATAGCGAATTTTTTTTCCGTAATTATAAGACAGGTCGAAGAAAAATTGTTTGGTGAATTGGCTTCTGGTCCTAATCCTTAAGCCACTGGTCTTAAACTTTTCATCTAGAAAAACCTCGGTAGCATATTGGCAGCCAAATTGGACCGATGAATTTCTCAAGAGAATAAATCTCAGGTCAAAAGAATTAAATGTCTCATAAAGACCGCTGAATTTACCCCTGATCTGGATGCTGTGGATCATTGGGTCAATTCTCCGGATAATCTTTGAATTTGGATAAAACATCCGCAATATTCCTGACCTAAATCTGGTAATACCTGTCCGTGAAATATACCCTGTTTCAGTACGAAAGTCTTTTGTTATATCTTGGAGCCCAAACATTAGAATCCAGTCTCTAGTGTTATAGAAATAGTGAAGCCCTAAAGCATGCCCGTTATCTTTCACAGATTCTTCGTTAACCTTGCTTTGAGACATAACAAAGTGATATCCGAAAATACTTGATGGATTTATCCTTAACTGGCCATCTAGTCCAAAAACATTGTTAAAACCGCTTTTGCGCTCCCTTCCTGTGTAGAATCCACCGATAAAGCCATCCTTAGCTAATGCCCGCTTGTAACGAAAAATTCCAAAATGTGCATAATCCTCTGCTTCTGTATCAGGCAGCTTGTCCATTGCATAGATTGCGGCGACTGTATTCTTGTCCCCGATTCTTCCGATCAATTTAAATCCTAATAAAGGGTCAACAATTGTTCTTGTGTGTACTATCGCCCTTAGGGGATCTCCAGGATTATTTCCCCCAAAATGAAACTTTTCCAAGCCTTCGAGAAAAAAAGGCCTTTTTTCAGGAAAAAAGAGAGCATATCGCAGATTAAAATCAACCTGTCCCGCATCTGCTTCAACCTGGCTGAAATCAGGGTTGTAAGTGCCATCAAAGATCAAATGTGACGTTATTCCATACTTGCCCGTTAAACTGATATCACCAACACCTTTGGCGGATTCCAATTTCCCTTCATCTATTGAACTTCCCTGGCTGTAAGTAACAGCAGGTAATATCTCAAAAAGAGTATATAGTTTTATATCGTGAAAAATAAGGGTTCTTGTTTGGGTTAAAAAATTCGGGCCATGTGCCGGATCCAAAGGAGGATAGGTTCCTGCTTCTGAGTGTCGGCTTATCATTCGTTCAAAAATTACGCCCATCTCTAGCGGGTCTTTGTGAGAAAAACGGATACTTTTAAAAGGGATTTTAAGTTCGACCGCATATCCCTCATCATCTATACGCCCTTCACTGTACCATACTATATCAACACTAAAATCCTCTTTCCCTCCTTCAAATCGGGAGTCTTGCTGGATACCCATTGGATTGACATAAAGAGCATAGAGAGATTGATGGTCATTAAAGGAGTCCAGGTTGATACAAATCCAGTCATCAGAGCGTATATTATCTCGCCTGTTTACCGAGGCTTTTACTTTATCGGGCTGGCTGTCATAACATCTAAATGCAAAATAGAGATTCTCCCGGTCATAAGCATAATAAACTACGGTATTCTCGACCATATCTATGCCATAATCTGGGTGATACGTTTTAAAGCCTGTCTCATGCGGAGCCTTTTGCCACACCGGATCATTCAGTATTCCATCGATCACTGGAGGAGTTTCAGTTTTATACGGTAAAAGGGGTGGAAGCTTCTCCTCGGCTGATGCGGATAATCCTATTAAAAAAATTGCACAGATTAATATAAAAGGATTTGCCTTTTTGCTGATTAGTATTTTAACATGCTCGTTAGTCATTTATATTATTTGCGTGGGAGCCAGACAGCCATCTCTCCTATCTCTCTGTGTGACCAGGCATAATAAGGAATTGCAACAATGCCTCCTGCTTCCTTTTGTTCTTCGCTTGTTATCACAGTAATCCCGCCGAGAAGGACAGGGAAGAATTCGACCTTGAAACTCATATCATCCGGTATATGCTGGTTGAGCGCCTGCCCCTCATTGTCCACTCCTTCCAGGCAGTAGACAAGCGGACCTCGCTGTAAGGCCACTTTACCGAGATTGTCTTTTACATTCTCATGAGCCAAAACCCTCCGCACCGGCATTGGAAAGTTTAGTTCGATCTCATCCCCTTTTTCCCACCGGCGAAGGATGCGGGCAAATCCTTTATCCATGTTTAGGGCTTGTGTTTTTGAATTGACTTTAAGGATGGGTTCTTCTTTGCTTTGATTCAGGAAGGAATAAAGATCACTCGGAACCGGCTCGTTGCGGGCCCAGCCCGGGATGCGAACATAAACAGAAAATTTCGCTGACTGCTCTGGGTCGATTGTGATTTTTACACTTCCATCCCACGGATACTGCGTTTGCTGCGTTACATTAACCAGGTGTTTATTCATTTTGATGGTTCCGCTGCTTTGGGCGAAAAGATTGATATACAAGATTTCGTCCTGATATGCATAAACATATCCGGGGAAGGATGGGAGGAAACGGGCCATATTCACAGGACAGCAGGCACAGTCAAACCATGGCTTACGGGTAATTTCCCCCTGATTAAACTTATATTTTCCATCCGACTCAAGCGGATTGGGGTAGAAAAACCGGTCACCGCTCAGGGATATTCCTGAGATCAATCCGTTATAGAGAGTCCGTTCCAGCACATCGATGTATCTGGCATCACCGTGCAGGAGGAATAAACGATGGTTCCAGAAAACATTCCCGATGGCTGCGCATGTTTCGTTATAAGCAGTGGCATTGGGAAGCTCGTAATCATCACCAAAGGCTTCACCCTCATGCCGGGAGCCGATGCCTCCTGTTATATATATTTTTTTGGAAACAACGTTCTCCCAGATTCGGTCTATGGCATTAATATAACCGGCATCGCCTGTGAGGGCCGCCACATCAGCCATGCCCGAATACATGTAAGTGGCCCGCACAGAATGACCTACTGCTTTGCTCTGTTCTACAACAGGTTTGTGAGCCTGAAGATACCAGGCCTGATTATAAACAGAGAACCGAGAGGAATCGGAAAATTTCTTTTCAAATTCTTTTTGGCCCCGTTCATCCAGGAAAAATCTGGCCAGTTCCAAGTATTTTTCATCCCCTGTCACTCGGTAAAGCTTAACCAGCCCGATCTCTATTTCCTGATGGCCGGGATATCCATGTCTTTTTTCCGGTCCAAACACGCTTGTTATGAAATCTGCGTTTTTTATTGCGACATTCAGGAAATTGCGTTTTCCTGTGGCCAGGTAATATGCCACTGCAGCTTCGTACATATGGCCAACATTATAGAGTTCGTGGCTGGATCCAAGGTTAGACCAGCGTTCTTTGCCCGCACCAGGAGCGGGATTTTCAGGGCCTATTGTCCGGGTTGTATACAGATAGCCGTCATCTTCCTGAGCAGCGGCAATTTTGGCAATCAATTCATCCATGTATGTCTCGAGTTCAGGATCCTTGTGAAGGTTCAAAGAATAAGCTGCACCTTCCATTATCTTAAATACATCGGAATCATTGTACCTCAGGCCCTCAAACTTACCAGGCATCAGACCCCCTGCCTTGGCGAAATTATCAATTCGCCCGGTTTCTTCGCTCTTTTTAAAAGCAAAAGGAATCGTGACTTTGCGATTGGTCTCCATTCGCGGCAGCCAGAAGGCGTCGTTGATTTGTACTTCGGTGAATGCAACAGGCTTTATAGGATAGTCTTTTTGTGCTTTTTTCGTACACATAGGAGCTAATGCACAAATCACCAATAAAAAAATTACATAAATTTTCAGTCTCATTTTTTCCTCCTAATTTCTTGATCTATCTCCTGCCCTTTCCTTTTTTATGAAAGGCTTCTACTTTACATAGTATCCAGGCTTCTGGGTCAAAGAGGACCTCAGAGGGCTTCTCTTGGAAGATAAAATCAAAGGTATTTTTTTTCTCCTCTACCCAGACGATTTTCTTCACTGTTCCTGATGGGAAGAAAAACTCAAGTTCAACAGGCATTTTAAAGGTGGGAAAGTCTTCCTGGGTTTGGTTAATGATAACTCTCACCTTGTTTTGACCTGAATAATGCCATCCAAATTGATAAGAAGGATAACCGGCTTTATATATCCACTGATCAAAAAACCATTCCAATTCTGCTCCATAGACTTGTTCACATACATCCTGAAAGTCTTCAGTAGAAGCAGAGGTATAGGCATAATCTTGGGCATATTTTTTTAATATTTTCCAGAAGTAATCATCACCAACAACAAACCTTAACATATGAAGTACATAGGCTGCCTTTTCATACTCTATTGCACAGAAGAGATGGCCTAAAGGTGGGTTGTAAATCGGATGCTCAGAGCCCGTGTGGCGAGTAAAATATATATTTTTAAAGTCAGCCATTCTTGATTTGAGCCCTTCAAAACCGTAAAGATTCTCTTGCCAGAGAGCATCAGAATACGTGGCAAAGCCCTCATTTAGCCATATATCAGCCCATTCAGCCAGAGTTACTAAATCCCCCCACCATTGATGAGCTAATTCATGGGCAACTATCCAATCGTATTTATGAGTTCCGGTAATAATATTTGAAGGATAAGAGGTACATGTTTGGTGCTCCATGGCAGTACTGCCAGGAATTTCAGCCATTCCATACTTTTCCGCTAGAAAAGGATATTCTCCAAAGATTTGAGAATAAAATTCAATCATGGAAACAGTCATTGAAAAATCTTCTTGAGCCTGGGAAAGATCTTCAGGATAAACAAAATATGTAACTTCCATGAATTCAGAACCTGAGGAATAATAATCTGAAAATATTTCATAGTTAGTGGCTGCAATGGATATAAGATAGGTAGCAATTGGATAATTTTCCTGCCAGATGTAAGTTGCTGTGTTATCGGGATTAGCAATTACATCAATAAGGCTTCCGTTTGAAGCGACAATCATGTTCTCTGGCACAGTGATTCTCATTTCAGCTGTTGCTTTATCTGAAGGAAGGTCATAACAAGGAAACCAATTGCGGGCACCTACGGGTTCGTCCAGACTCCAGATAATGGGCTGATTTTCATGATAAGAAAAATTTAGACCTGATTGAGGGAAACCATAATATGTAATCTCTACCTTGAATTCCTCATCAGAATGATAGATTTGGATTAAATTGATATCAAGCACATCATTGTCATGAATGAAATTGAGGGGGATTAAGTTTTGAGTAATTTTAGTCACATTCATAGTGTCATCTAAGTGAAGTGTTATCTTGTCTAAATTGTTGATAAGGCTTCGAGCTGTAACAATCGCCTTTCCCTCGATACAGCGAGAGTCAAAGTCTATTTTCCAGTCAAATTGATAATGGAGAATATCAAAATTATGTTCAGGAGCATCAGAAAGAAAGAAACGAAAATCATATTCTAATCCTAATTTATGGAGAGGAATTTCCTGAGCAAAAAGAGGATTAAAGAGAAAAATGAGAATTAAAAATCTTAAGATTTTAGCTTTTTTCATTGGGAACGTTTCCTATTTATTTTATTGATATCATTAACAAAAGCAAAAGGATAATAATTCCTACAATGACCCAGCTTCCGCCAAAACCCAGTAAATCCAGTTTGGTTGGTTTAAGAATTTCCCAATTAGATTCTGGCAGAATCTTATCTTTCTTAAATTTTTCCGGATTCTCATAAGAATCCTCAAGAGCTTTTTTCTCTTCTTCCGGTGTTTTTTGAACAGGCGTATGCATTTTTGCAAAGAATCTGTCAAGATGTCTTTTAGGAGTTGGCTTAGTCACGAATGATATTAAGAATAGGAGTAAGAGTGGAAATATTGCATCGAACAGAAATCGGATAGCCACAAGTTGTGCCTTTTTATAATGTGAAAAATCAATTCCCAGCCAGCTTAGTACCCAGATCTCAGCGTGAAATCTTCCCAGGCCTACCTTTGGCGAAGAGGGATCGGCCGGGTCGGTCCGGGCGACATTTTCAAAAAATACTCCTGCTGGCTCAATTGTATGTTGTCTTTGGATGGGTTGACCGATGTATTCTGCTTTTCCAGCTTCTACATCTTCCGTAAGAGCGCTGATGGTGATGGTCACAGTTTTCGCTTTGGTCTCTTGAAGAAAGGATTCATTATACCTGGCCCAGTCAAGGGTTTGAAAAAGGTTAGGAATGATAGCATAGATGATTAAACATATAGCGACCTGAATGAAAACCGCTGATTTTGTCAGTCTTCGCCATATGAATCCAAGCCAGATGGAAGCGCCAAAAATTGCCGGGACAGAAATCATGTACTTGAATAATTCCAGCAGGTTGTTAACAAAGAGGGCCACTACAATGCCGCCCAGTAATGTTACGGCTATAGCGATTCTCCCGATGAATAAATAATGCTTTTCTGATTTGTCTGGTTTGAATGGTTCGTAGAGGTTTTTAATAAAAAGAGCGGAATATGAAACTGCACCTGCGTCAAGTGTTGACATATTTGCCGCCAGTATGCCGACCAGCATGAGACCGATTGCACCAGGAAAAAGAAGATCTTTTGACATGAATCCCCAGATTAGATCAGGGTCATGCAGCATTCCAGCATAAAGGCCAATTGCCAGCAGCCCTGCTAGGGCCCAGAAAATCATGATAAACCTTTTGAAAAACATGCCGCCTATCATGCCAAAACGTGCTGTCATTTCATCTTTGGCGGAACCGGCTGTAGCCATGCCCGGAGCAACGGCAATGATGGAAACAAGGTTTGCAAGTACCATTGCAAATATTGTGTACCAGGCATATTCACTCATGGTTACAGAGCCGAAGAGTTCAAACATATAGTCAGGTACAGAAGCATGCAGGCCGGAAAAGCCGCCGATTCTGTGCAGTCCAATGGGGATCAGAATCAAGGAGAATGTTACAATGAGTATTCCCTGTATCGCATCCGTAATAGCTGCTGCTCTAAATCCCCCTAACATTGTATAAATTCCTACGATAACAGCATAGATAAAATAGAATAGAACTGGATTTGTGTGTGAGATAAAGGAATGCAGTTCGCCACGTTTATTTTTTTCATTTAACTCTTCATACCGGGTTTGTTCCTTAGAGGTTAATCCTTCATCCAGCCTCGACTTGAGCCCTTGGTATTCTCGAAATTGTTCAATACTCAAACGTTCCTCATAGGAACATTTCTCCACAGATTTAGGTGTCATTGCCATCATCGTCTTGGCAGCGACCATATAGCCAACACCGCCGCCTAAAATTGACATCAACAGGATGAAAACAGCATAGCTGCCTCCGAGTGACTTGCTTTTAAAGCGTTCTGTGAAGTAGTCGCCTATGGTTGTGAGGCGTACGCGGCGAAAGAAGAAAGTGGTGAACCAGTAAAAGGGAGTTAGGAAGAGGACCAGATACTGAATCCACATACCACCTATGCCCTGGCGGTAAATTTCACGCGAAACAGCTACAGCCTGGTCAGCATTTGTTGAGCAGCCAAAGTTAAGGAAAAACTGGTAAAATTTGCCTAATTTGCGTCCGGCAAGGAAGAAATCGCCTGTGTTTTTTGTTTTTTGTCCTGCGCGCTTTCCAAGCCATAGGATGATCCCGATGTAAAGAAAAATGATAAAAACATCTAAAATGTGCAGTCCCCAGATGTGCATTAAACTTATCCTCTAATCCTTTATTTTTTTTACAGGGTAGGAGAGATAAAGTCAATTGTTATTAGTGGCTGCTCTTCTATTCCCTGAAGCTCAGGCCAGTAGGTTCAAAAACACACAAGATTTGCCTAGAAAATAGAAAGCACCAAATTCCAAGCACCAAATCCCAAACAAATTCCAATTTCCAATGACCGAAACATATTTTGGTTTAAGGTTGAATGTTTAATGTTTAAGGCAAGAGTAGAAACTGGTTTAAGGTTGAATGTTTAATGTTTAAGGAACTACATGAAAAATATAAATACGTTAAACCTTGTAACTTCTCAATAAGTATGGGTGGTAGCTATGGATTCCCGCCTCCGCGGGAATGACGATTGAGTGTAAGTGTCTGTCATTCCTGCGAAAGCAGGAATCCAGTGATTAGTCACAAATATAATCTACCCCCAATTATTGAGAACTTACTAAACCTTAAACTAATTTGTTTGGAATTAAAGCTTGGTTTTTGTATCCGTGTATTATATAAATGATTATCTGACCTTAATGCCAGCATTTAGAAAGATAATAAGGAAATAGTGATGGATACTTTCCGACAGAGACTCAAGCAAAGGGATCTGCTAATTGGAACTTTATTTACGCTGCCGTCCCCGGAGATTGCTGAAATCTTGTCCGAAGCGGGTTTCGACTGGCTGTGGGTTGATATGGAACATACCTTACTCGATGTGCAAAATGTTCAGCGAATTCTCCAGGCCGTAGAAGGTAAATGTCCATGTATTGTCAGGGTTCCTTCAAATGACGAAGTATGGATTAAGAAAGTACTCGATATCGGGCCTGCTGGAATCATTGTTCCCCATGTGAATTCAGCCGAAGAAGTACAAAAAATTCTTCAATTCAGCAAATATCCTCCAGAAGGAACACGGAGCGCTGGCATTTCCCGTGCCCAGGGATATGGAATGAAGTTCCAAGACTATGTTAATCATGCTAACAAGGACATAATTGTGATTCCTCAAATTGAACATATCGATGCAGTAGACAATATCGAATCAATCGTGGGGGTAGCTGGAATCTCGGCAATTTTTGTAGGTCCTTATGATCTATCAGGGAGCATGGGCAAGCTTGGAAATATATCCGATGCAGAAGTTCAACAAAAGATTAAAATAGTGAAGAACGCCTGTTTGAATGCTGGATTGCCTGTGGGGATATTTGGCGTGGATGCTGATGCTGTAAAACCTTATATTAACATCGGTTACACTCTGATTGCCGTAGGTGTGGACACTTTATTTCTCGGAAAGTCTGCTCAACAGGCTGTTCAGTCACTTCGCGGCTGAAAAGACGTTCTTGATGCCTGTATACCTTTGATGTTATTTTCAGCATAATGAGCGAAAAGACTTTTATTAAGACCGGATGTTCTGAATTTGACGATTTTTATCCAAGAATTAAGTCTTTCCTTGAAAAAGATACTCTCGATATCCTGGTTGATGGGAAAAAAGTCAAGGGTTATCGCTCCCCTGATGCAAAGTCCATATGGATCAGGGATTACAGCGATATGTTAAGGGGATTCAAATATTTCGAGAGTGACCTTACGAGCACGATCCAACATTTTGCTGATACACAGGCCAAAAACGGGCGGATTTTTGATTATTTCACCACTTATCCGGAGAAACTCCCGTGCGAACGTGAAAATTGGACAAAATATGTGCGTGTTCCTGTAGAGGCAGATGTCGAATACAGATTTGTTAAAGCAGCTTTTCTGGCATGGCAAGCCACCGGAGATGACTCATGGATGCAAGAACTTTTACCAAGGATGGAGAAAGCTTTGCACTATATTTTATCCCATCCCTGGCGCTGGGATGATAAATTCCAGCTTGTAAAAAGAGCATACACAATCGATACATGGGACTTTGCTTATACAGCCGGTGCCCATGAATGGCTTCAGTTTCAGATAACGGATAACACGTTTTGGGGCATTATGCATGGAGATAACAGCGGCTACTATGAAGCTTTTCGAGTCATGGCACTTTTGTATGAATATTTTAAAAATCCTGATTTTGCAGAGCTCTGGCAGAGACGTGCAGATGATCTAAAGGAAAACATGAATAAGGCTTGCTGGAATGGAAAATTTTACACGCACTTTGTGAAACATTCTCCTGTCGAAATTCCAGGAGTTGATGAATCGACTCAGTTGAGCCTCAGCAATCCAATGGATGTCAACCGTGGTGTTGCATCCCATAAAATGGCAGTTTCGATTATTCGAGAATATCTCAGACGAAGAGAAACAACAGATACATTTGCGGAATGGTTCTCTATAGATCCACCGTTTCCGGACGGAATCTTTGGGGATGAAAGATTAAAAAGAGGCGCATACGTAAATGGCGGAATCATGCCGCTTGTAGGCGGTGAATTAGCAAAAGCAGCCTTTGATAATGGTTTTGAAGAATATGGGGTGGATATTCTCAAGCGCTACTATGACATGATATCCGCAACCGGAGAAACGTATCTCTGGTATTTTCCTGATGGCACTCCACCAAGCGAAGAGGCCAGCACAAGTCCAGAGGCTTCCCCGACTGACGGATGGGGCTCAAGCGCCATGTTGTATGCTTTCCTTGAAGGATTGGCAGGAGTTGAAGACAGGCTCAAGCTCTTTCAAAAGGCGCGAATTTCTCCCCGCTGGCTTGCTGCCGGAGTTGAAGAGGCTGAGGTTCAAATCAGTTATGAAAATTCAGGCATTGTTATCGGCTACGGATTTCGCTGTAGAGATGATCATATCTTTCTGGATGTTCATTCTTCACAATCAAATATCATATTCCATGTTTTGCTGCCCGAACATAAGATTGCCAAATCTGTATGCATCGATGGGAAAGAGGCCGTATTTAAAAATTTTCACGTAGAGAAAAGCAATTATGCGGACTTCGATGCAAAAATAAAGGATAATACCGTAATAAAAATTCGGCTTTGTCCCAAACTTGCTTGATTATTTTTTCATTTTAACATATAAAATTCGAGAAACTGAGGAACAATGCTTTCTGCCAGGGAACGGTTTGGCTTTGTTCAGGCTTTCCTTCAATATATAAAGGATGCTGATTGTGTTGGAGCGATTGAGTGGATAAGGAAATATTATCCTATGGGTGCCTTTTTACGTGCTCGCTTCTTTCCTTATTTTCGATCTGTAA
>Ga0209986_10002811_pt1 | contig 15614 bp, 15 predicted proteins | sample BlataG_FD_183168 | JGI IMG/M metagenome (GOLD analysis project Ga0209986, IMG submission 183168) | Deep subsurface microbial communities from Black Sea to uncover new lineages of life (NeLLi) - Black_00105 metaG (SPAdes) (version 2) | ecosystem: Environmental > Aquatic > Marine > Oceanic >...
CACGGCACACTCACCGAAAATGGTTTTTGTTAAACCGTTAATTTCCGATGCGCAAGCACTGTTATCCCGGCCTATTCTCGAACCAGCTTATCGTACAGGAGGTCCAAAAATCATGCTTAGTGCACAACAGATGCAATCCTTGCCCGACTTTTTTAAAGAAATCCCTGATCCGCGCCGTGGCCAAGGACGACGCCATCGGCTCTCCACTGTTTTAGCCATTGCCGCCGGCGCAACCCTGTGTGGGATGCGCGGCTACCTGGCCATCTCGGACTGGGCCAAAAGCCTTAGACAAAAGGCCCGTGAGCGTTTCGGCTGTCGATACCAAAACAAGCGCTACATCGTACCAAGCCTATCTATTATCCGTGATGTACTCATCCGCGTGGACCCCGTGTATCTCGACCGTGCACTACAGGGCTGGAACCAAGCCTATGGCCAGCACGACGAAAGTCTAGCCATTGATGGAAAAACGATGTGCAACGCCATCGACGATCAAGGCTATCAGACTCACATCATGAGTGCAGTCGGTCATCAGACCAAGACCTGCTACACCCAAAAAAAGTAGGCGCCCTGCCCGTATCCGACCAAGAGGTTAAGCGCACAAACGAAATCAAGACCGCCATCCCGCTACTTGATGCCATCGATATTCAGGGCAAAGAAATTACCGCCGATGCCCTATTGACCCAGCGTAAGATCGCCGACTATTTAGTCCGGGAGCGTAAAGCTCATTACCACTTCACCGTCAAAAACAACCAGCCCGGACTTTTTCAAGACATCGCGTTGTATTTTAAAGACCGGCAGGACCCGGATTTTGTCCATTACGATCCGCCTGATCACGGCCGGATCGAAATCCGTAAAATCTGGACCACAACCGAACTCAACGACTATCTAAACTTTCCTCACGTTGGACAAGCTTTTGTCATCCAACGGGAGTCCACAGATAAAAAAGGCGGTAAACACTCAAGTGAAATTGCCTATGGCATCACCAGCCGAACTCCTGAACAAGCCGACCCTCAACGCGTGCTTGCCACCAACCGCGGTCACTGGAGCATCGAAAACAGCTGTCATTACATTATCGATTGGAACTATGATGAAGACCGCAGCCGCATATGCACAGGTTACGGCCCAGAAAACATCACTCGACTTCGGCGATTCGCCATTAGCGTTATCAAATCCAAAGGCGTGCGCAGCGTCGCACAAAAAATGCGACAGCTTATGCGCAATGTACGCTTGGTCTTTGACTACTTGCGGATGACTGAAAACTCATGTGTCTGCCCATTACGACTTTAGAACAAATTTACCGTGGGGGGTTACTAGAACTATAGACAAGAGTCGTTCCCTTGCTGTAATGGTAATATAAATCACGTGACAGTGCTGTGACAACGAATGTATGTTGGTCTCACCAATCTAGGACAATTTGCCCCGAGGGGTTCTTTGGGTAGAGTAGAGAGCTGGTTGCTGCGTCTTTAGGCCGAGCCTATCTGTTCCCGCACCTTTCGTCTTGCGGTGCCTCAATAGCCCTGCCATGGCTGCCTTGGCCAGCCCTCCCTCATCAAACCGTGCATGCGGTTTTCCCGAGTCTTATGTTTTATAGCACATAATGTGCGTTATGTGAAGGCCGCACTTATGTTGCGTAGACGATGTAACATATGGTTTTTTCAACATGTTATTTTTGCGGCCAGCACATAAGTAGAGGGTTCGCTTACAGTGATTTTAGAAAGACCATTGTGGAAGGAATATCGAGTACCTGAACGACCTGGAGAAGCTCCCGGGCTATGCGTAACAGGGTTTCATGTGCACACCCTTCCTCTGCGCGGTATGAAAGATAGCGATTCCGCTCCTCAAAAAACGGGGCGTTTGTGTGACGGGCAAGAACAGCCGGGTACTTAAATAGTTTTTCTAACATGGTTGGACCTCCTATATTTAAATTGATGGATGTCCAACCATTTAAACGGATTTACTTATGTTATGTCCAGCAAAAGGAAAGGCTTGAAATAGAGCGGGCTATGAGTTCTACACAACATAAGTGCGGCCTTCACATAACGCACACGGCTTTCCGATGTTCTTCACCACAGGGCATGCACCCTCTTCCAGCCCGCTGTCCAGCCTCGATTTCCACAAAGGTGACGCCGGCGCTGCCGGCGCTGCCTTTGTTGGCACGGACAAGCTTGTAGGCATGACTGAGGATGTCCGCCCGATAAATCTTGTCGTACAAGGCGTGGAAGCGACAGGCCGGTTCCTGCTTGGCCTTGCGGTAGAGCTTCCTCTGTAGTGTCCTGATGCTTTCCGGGGTTGTTAGCATCGCTGCAATCCCCTCATCCTCCACTCTTTGGTTGCGTGAACAAAGCAGGGTCCCTTCCCTCGGGTAGGGTTATGTTGTCCCATACCCTCAAACGGTATTATGAACCCCTCCGACTCCCGATACGGCCCGCCGCGACTTCGGTTTCCCTTATACGCGCCGGTTGATGCTCCTCCAGCATCACCGAACCGGGTCTCCAGCACTGGACTGCTCATCTTCCACCACATGCCGCCCCTGCTACCCCGAAAGATTCCGCAAACCGCTTCCGTTCCCCAAGTCTGCGAACAACGGCCTTCCCCATACGTCCACTGGGTCGGCATCTTCAACTGTATTAACGAGGCTACGTACAGGTTCACTCGCGTTACGGCCTGCAGCTTTGCCAATTGGGAACTCACGACCCCCTGTTGCCAGGACGCCGCTCCCTTGAGCTACCGGGGCGTACGGACAATTCCCCGGACGGGACTTCAACCCGCTAGAACAAACAGTTGTTACTGCGAACGGACACCCTTTAGTTTTACAGTTTAGGAGATTTGGGAGATTTGATAGACGCCCTTTAGCTTTACAGTTCACGAAGGGGGATTCATGTGCTAAGGGGTTATCATGCCTAGACGATGTGGGGGACGGGCATAAATATATAATTAGGTTGACATGATGTTGGCGGTGAGGGAATTGGGATAGGCGTTGACGGACTTATCCAGGCGTCTCGGGATGACCCAGCCCGGAGTGGGGTACGCCGTAAAAAGAGGCGAACAGTATGCTGAAGAAAACAACTGTCGGCTCATAGAAATTTAGTTATCTACTTATGCCCGTCCCCCTTGACCCCCACATGGTAAACGATACCCTGCTGATCGGTGTAGGTTTCTTTTTCGATTGCCATTTTCGGCCTTGTGACTGTTCTCTTGCCATGTCTGAAATCCCATGGGGGATAGCATAAGGATCGCTCCATAATCCGACCTCTTGTTGCCTCGCCTCAGTCTCCAGTTCTGCCAAGTGCCTTTCCGATGAATATTTCTTATAATGCCACGCAAGGCCCGCTGGGCCAAAAAGCCAAATAAATAATCTTTTCAGCCCGTTACGCACCCCATAATATTTTGTTTATTACAACACCCATAAAAGGCATATATTTCCCTTGACAAGCACCATAACTTTTTATAGCCTACCCGAGACCTCGGAAAGGGGGTGGTATTATGAAAGAGGAATTATTAAGATTACAAAAACTACGGCAAGAAGAAAGACAAGAAATTGCTCGACGGCTAAAAGAGATAGACGAAGATTTGGCGTCAATTGAGAGAGTTCTTGTTTTAGCCGAGAGGCAAGAACGTGAGAGCAACCAATCACAACTAAGCTTAATAAAAAGACCAAGGAGGACGAAATCTAACAAATTTGTGAATGTTACTTTTAGAGAGGCCGTAAAACAATTGTTTGCCGATGACCCAGGAAGGTTTTGGACTCCAAAAGAAATCAAGGAGGGGGTATTGAGTCATGGCTATCCGACCAAGTCGAAAAACTTTGGCGCTACGGTTAGGTCGCAATTACAAAAAATGAGGGAAGACGAGGTAGTTAGCGCTACAAAAACTAATGATGTCTGGTTGTATAGTGCCAAAGAAAAAGGCTCCACAACCGATAACGGCGAGGAGCCTAATCATGGAGACGTGGGCGAACGGTCAAGCCAACTGACTTAGGATCAGTCGTAGATGTGCGGCATCTATTGAGGGTTCAAATCCCTCCGTCTCCGCTATAAAACAAAGCGTGCCTCCGTGGGGTAGTGGATAACCCGATGGGCCGCTAAGCTTTAGACCCCGGTTCGAATCCGGGCGCGGGCACCTTTGTCTTTTAAAGTATCCTAAAATAAAATTTTTTTGTCAAGTTGTAATTTTTTACTTGACAATGGGTAAAGGGGGACGGGCAGAAAGCGCCGGTTAAAACCGGCATGAAGTAAGAGGTGAGGTTTTAGAGCCAAGTCCTCTACGGAGTAAGTAAGGAGTAGCGATCCGCTCCGGCCCCGAGCAATGCCTCGATGACCAGGGACGTAAAGGGGGACGGGCATAAATATATAATTAGTTTGACATGATGTTGGCGGTGAGGGAACTGGGATACGCGTTGACGGACTTATCCAGGCGTCTCGGGATGACCCAGCCCGGAGTGGGGTACGCCGTAAAAAGAGGCGAACAGTATGCTGAAGAAAACAACTGTCGGCTCATAGAAACTTAGTTATCTACTTATGCCCGTCCCCCTGATCCTCTCTCCGCAAAGGAGGAACAACTGTGAACTCCACGACCTCTCCGACGGTGTTTGTTTCCTACTCACACGACTCCGACGAACACAAGGGCTGGGTTAGACGACTGGCGGAGCGGCTCTGCTCCAACGGTGTAGATATAGTTCTCGACCAATGGGAGATTGGGCCGGGCGACGACGTGACGTCTTTTATGGAGAGCGGGTTGTCATCCTCCGGCCGGGTATTGATCATCTGCACAGACGAATACATCAAGAAAAGAAGGCGAATACACTGGCTGGCGGCGTCGGCTACGAGCGGATGATTATCACCGCCGACATTGCCAAAGATTTGGAGACTCGCAAGTTTATCCCGGTTCTTCGCAATGTCGCTGAAACAACATTACCGGACTTTCTCGGCCCAAGAATCTTTGTCGATCTTCGGAGCGGTGATCTCGATGAAGCCCAATACGATGTTCTCCTTCGTGAATTGCTGCAAGAACGCAAGCACAAGAAGCCCGCATTGGGGCGTAGCCCGTATGGAACTACTGAAACTCTTAGTCCTCAGGGGGGAAAAAGAATGCCGACTGATGACTCTATTCAGATCCCGACGAGTCCTTCCAGTGCACCAGATACGTCACTCCCGTCGACGCCAGATCCATGGGGTTTTCACTGGCATCGTGCAGTTCACGACGAGTATTGCGGCTATAGGCTACATCTAATACTTCTGCGATTTACATCCGGCAGTATTTTCATGAAAGATAGTGTGATTGCCGATTTACGGCATGCTAATCTATCGGATTTCATGATTTTCCATCTTTTTTCGAAATGGGACATCCTCATTAGGGCGTGGGCAGATGACCAGATGGTACAAGTACTTAGGAACCGTTTTTTTCAAAACAGTGACATTCACAAGGATCAGCAACCGGAGTTCCTTAGAGTCCAGGAACTCACGCACTTTTCTGAAAGCGCTGCCTACCCTGACACTCGTGATGTTATGTCCCAAATAGACCATCATGGCTTAGCGGCTTTGAAGGATGTTCAGGAAAAGGGGGAGGCTAGCGAGTACTTCACGGAGTTGCTTGATGCGGGGCTGATTTTGGATGGGACTGTCGGCTTTGATCCAGCTCGGATCCAGTTCTACATCATGATCCGGAGCATGTACCCATGGGAAACCCCGAAAGTCACCCGTCTGAAAGACTTGATTGCCGAATCGCGCAAGATCCGTAACAGATCTGTCTATGTGACTGAAGGTTCGTCAATCCGTGCAGTTGTCAAAGGCCAAGCCGAAGACTATTACGAAATAGACCGGTTTCTGAAAGCCATAACGCGAGAACTCGTGTCAGGTGAAGTCGTCACAGAGACAATTCTTGTCGCAAGTCAGAATGTCTATCAGTCATCGCGTATCGATTTCGAAAAAGCTGAAGATTATCGTATCGAAGACGAACTGAAGAAACTCGTTCCCGAACTAGTCCCGGGATCGGTCCTTCGCGCCAGCGATCGGTTGAAGTTGACTGCAAATTATTTAGAAATACGGGATAAATTGCCCGAAGACAGGCAAAAGGTGCTTATCGGATTGATCCGGGCCAAGGCGAGAGGTTCGGCAGAAGAAGTTGGCCGATTAATGACATTCTTCCCTGTCTTTGAAGAGAAGCTACGGCAGAGCCTTGTGCCGCTTCTTCTCAGGCTCTATGGGAACGATTGGCAAAAAGCACTCGATGAGCTGAAGGCTAAAGAAAGGGTGACATCCAAGAAGAGAGACGATCTGGTGTTTGGTGACCTGTGTAAACTGTACAAGAGAATCGTGCTGGAGAGGCGCTTGATTGACATTTCCCCTTTGACCGATGAGGAATTCTGCGCCGTAATGGATGCTGCTCCCAAGAAGAGGAATGAGTTTGCACACACGGAACCGGATTTGAGTCGATGGGATGACCTGTTTTCCTTTTGTTCCCAGTTTCTGCAAATTCATTCACGTCTATTGGCAGACATCGATAGTAATGAATATTGAGGGATGTTCCTGAGAACTTACCCAAAGAAAGTGGACACCAAAACCTAACTAATGGGAGGTGTCCGAATGGCGAAAATGAAAGCGCGTAAAAAAGGAATATAGTTTCAGCAACAACCTGTTCATATCGTAAAGGGGGATATGGGGGGACGGGCATAAATATATAAATAGTTTGACATGATGTTGGCAGTGAGGGAATTGGGATACGCGTTGACGGACTTATCCAGGCGTCTCGGTATGACCCAGCCCGGAGTGGGGTACGCCGTAAAAAGAGGCGAACAGTATGCCGAAGAAAACAACTATCGGCTCATAGAAGCTTAGTTATCTACTTATGCCCGTCCCCCTGATCATGATCTCAATATTCGGCGTTGCCGGGCTACAAGAAATTGTAAACTATACAAAAGGTGCGAATGTCATGCGCGATTTCGTTCCATGATATTGCGCGTTTTCGCCCGCTAATCATTGTCCGCGCCGCTTAACGGGCGCGAGCTGCAGCTCATCTCGCGCCCGTTATACCCTGCAAGAGGGATATTATGAAATTACTTGATCTCGTTAATGTTCTTGAAAAAATATTCGTTGAAAATATTGGAGGTAATTACCCTGAGAACTATGATGAGGACCACATAACGTACTGTATTTTAAACGCAATTCGCAATCAATTTGCATACATCGAAGTTGACAGTTATCCTGGAAGAATCTCGTTGGCTTGGAGGCCATGGAAGCTAAAAGGTAATTTTGAGAAAAATTTTGGTGATATAGCCATATTGGTTAATATTATAGATGTCGATGGTTTGGAAATACAAGGCGTCGGCTTTTTAGAGGCAAAAAAAAGATATAGAAAAAGCGGTAAATTCGATGCAGTTAAAGGGGATCAGCTAAGTCGAATTTATAAAAATGCACCTCATGCTATGATGCTATTTTATGATTTTCAGCTAATCGAAAATTTCATGAAATATCAAGAACCATACAGATCTTTCCCGTTTATGCTTTTCCGTCATTTCACGCGCGCGGAGCCATGGACTAAACTTGTACCACCTATGCCAGAAGCTACTCATTCGGTTACAACACCAATACATTTGGCCAAGCAGGTGGGAATTTACGATGCAACATTGTATCGATATTCAACACCCTTTTCGACACAAATTATTTTTAGGTATTTAAATGGCTTTGACTTAGAGTTTTCTGATGAACCTCTCGCGATCGCAAAGGGATTCTTGCAGAGCGATGAGATTTCACCTCCAAAATTTCTACTTATCATTTCAATAGGTCGAGGTGGAGCCCATCCAAAAGAGGATATAGAAATTAATACAGATCTATTTGAAACATTCGAAGATAAATATATGTCGGCATAACATTGCTCTTGCAGCCGACAGCCAATCGCTGCGGCTGAAGAGCCCGTTGGGCGGTATAGTCTGAAATAGAGGAAACAATGGAACATATTAATGGCATTCCAATTATCAGCATGGCCGACGTTATCAAACCTGTCCTGGCTCGGTATCGCCGTGACGAGAACGATCCAGAGATACGCACGGACATCATCTCAGAAATCCAAGCTAAGCTTCAATCTGGTGATTTGGTTTCGATGCGGCAATTCCTTTCTCAGGAAGAATCATTCTGGATTGGAAATCTCCAACATGCATACTTCCAAAGATTCGAAGGCATTGAACCGTTAGATGCTTACCCTGAATGGGCTCAGGCGAAGTGCAACCTTCTCATTGCTATTGCAGAACAAACTCGTGAAGACGATGGGATTATTCAGCATCTTTTAAATTACGAAGACTTTCATGTCGAAGTCTTTCCGTTTGCATTCGGTCCGTCGTTCATTGTTCGTTTGTATGAACTGCGGGGCTTGGACTTTTTTCTCTTCCATTACATGGGTGGAGAGACTTCGGCTCACGATGATGTTGCACTGTTCGACCATGCCGAAAGCGTTACGAAATCTCTCACAAAACTCGGGCGTACCACCGAAGCCGCTCTTGTGGAGCGAGAACTGGAGGCGAGAAGGCGACGCCTCAATGAAGTTCAACGGGACTTTCAGGGTCTAGAGTATGACCCGTCAACGAATCTTATTGCCCGCATCCGTATTGCAGGTGAACGGTTTTGGTCTGACTACCTGATGCCGGACGTTTGGACAAAAGTTGACCGCCAATCTGCGGCTGAATTGGTAGATGCATTCTCAACTGAGTACTTGCTCAAACAGCAGATCCTCTCAACTTGGAGCACGGTAGTTCTGGCCTTGTGCCGAGTCGTTGAACGGGAGACTGCAAGAGCTATCTTCACCCCTTGGAAGCAGCATTTCCAAATGGCGGTATGGACACCACCCCAAACGGAGTCCGAGAAGGCTCGCAAGCGGCTTGAATCTCGTTTGATGACATTCAAAATGCTACAGTCTTGCTCCTCAGATAAAGGACACTCGCCAACACTCGGGCAGTTGGTTTTCGTGGCTAAGTTTTGGAACGATCCCGTGATGGATAGTTGTACGGACCTGTTCAAGAATATTCGCGCTAAGGCGAATCGTGCTTCACCCGATTTTTCTCAACGTGTCGCCAAACTCGCAGGAACCCTACAGCAGCCACTCTCAATCGATGGCGCAGCAATGACCATACCTGATGCTCGAAACAGTTCCGCACATCCGCGAGAAGATGAAGATATTGCCTGGTCTTTATTTATTGACCATCTCAAGAAAACGCTTGGTAAGCCACCAGCAGAGTTGCTTAAGCTGGTGGTGGGGCTTACTGTTTCGGCTAATGCCGCCCAACAAGGCTAATTCAGCCGACGCAAAAAGCCGCGCAGCTGATTAGCAGCGTTGTTCGCATAGGAAATATTCTGAAGCTTTATGAAGCTGATTAAACCGAAAAGAAAAAGTACAGAGCATAGTCCTGACTATCGGGAATGGGAACCATCATCATTTGAATCTTTTCTTATCAAGTTAGACCATATCATCAGTTCATGCGAGGGGGATGACCCTGTTCCACTCTTTAGAGGCCAAACAAATTATGAATGGCTTGTTGATTCCACATTTGTCAGATATTGCATTCAACACATTTTTGATATTTTCGACTACTATATTTTGAAAAAGGAGATTAGGCAATCTGTTTCTTTCCATAGAACTATTGCTTCACTAATTTTACTGAAATTCGGAACAGTTTGGAAACCAAGTAATGAATCTATAGAGCGGGAACGAATAGATGATATTGACCCTTGGTTTGAATTGCTTAAAAATTTACAACAGTATCCTGAGAGAGACCATTTCATAAACGGCACCTTTTTATTGGATTGGAGTTTATCCAAAGATATCGCTCTGTATTTTGCGACTTATAGTGGGAAGGGTGAATCTCGCGTTATAAGTCCTGGTCACGGCGCATTGTGGATTTGTGATGCCGCTGCTACGGGTAAAACATTGCAGACGAAAAAGCTTGGAGAGATTCTCTCTCTAATGAGTGGGGAAAAATATCTAAATGGCAATAGGACTTTCCCGCTCCTATTTCATCCACCCAAACAGACTTTTCAACCCAGATCAATAAATCAAGTCCCTGTCTACATAGCTCAAATGGATTATAGGTACGATGTGGCCGATGTTTGGTCAGGTTTTGAGCATCAAAATAATAAACGGATTTTTATCAAGCTTATTTTGAATGAAGGCTTGAAACATGATGCGGCTGAATATCTTCAATCTATGAATGTTAATGAGGATATTGTTTATCCTGAATAATAAACAGCGATTGCACAACAATTTTCCTCAGCGGACTCGGTTCCCTCGCCGCTGAGAAATTCGTTCGGTCTCATCAATAGCTAAGGATTGAGTCATGGAAGATACGAATTTATCTACGAAACCGACGCCGGTGATTACAATCTTGCGTCGTCTCATAGAACGCGCCGCGCCGTTAGCGAAACAACGCAATCTTAGCCAAGGGAGCGTGGCATTGTGGACAGGTGGTGTCAGATCACAACTCATGAAAATTTATGGCAAGAATTCGCCAGCTCTTGAGCATTTTCCTCCCATCCCGCCAAAGGCCCCGGTCACGGACACCCACGGCGAATTAGAGAAACGGGTTATCCATATTCAACGAATGGTGGATTCTCTTGAGTCGCTTCCAAAAGCGACTCAAACTCAGCTTCAGGGCAAGCGAGTTTTCATTGGTCACGGTCGTTCTCCCTTGTGGAGGGAGCTGAAGGACTTCATTGCCGATCGTCTTGGCCTTCCTTGGGATGAGTTCAACCGCGAACCAGTCGCTGGGGTTACGACTTCAGAGCGGCTCGAACGTATGATGTCCGATGCCGCTTTTGCATTCCTCATCATGACTGCGGAAGAGGAACACGCCGATTCGAATGTCCATGCGCGACCGAATGTCATTCATGAAGTTGGGTTGTTTCAAGGAAAACTCGGAATTCGTCGAGCAATCGTCTTGTTGGAAGAAGGTTGCTCTGAGTTCTCGAACATTACTGGGTTGTCTCAAATCCCCTTTCCCCGTGGCGATATCGCGGCTCGTTTTGAGGAGATTCGTCATGTTCTTGAGCGTGAAGGGATCGTTTAGCGGAATAAGCCTGTTGTGGTTATGCAAACAACGAGGCCCAACATTTTTCTGCACCTGACTGGTGTGCCGCTACACTCCACACCAGCGAGGTGGGAAATGCGTTAGCCTTCGGAAATAAATATGGAATTCAGATTAACATACGATGGTCCTCTTAAAGCGGCTGCCGGAGTAAATGATAAACATCAGCTTCGAAAAGCCTTTCATGAGCAGTTTAAAGTGCTTTGGAAACAGCTTCCGCTAACCGACAACCTGGATCTTCTTGAAGACCCACCAAAAAAGAAGCGCATATCCGTTATTACTGGTTTTGACGATTTTAAATTTGCACCGCTTGTGTGTGAAAAGCTCCATTTAATCTGTGAGTTAGATATTATTCTCTTCCGTCCAGAAGCTCCAGGCTCTGTTGTCACCCAAGGGGGCGACATTGATAATAGGCTGAAAACTCTATTTGATAGTTTGCGGATGCCAAAGAACCGGAATGAAATTCCATCAAATATTTCTCCAGAAGATTTAGACACGCCATTTTTCTGTCTACTTGAGGATGATAATCTGATTACAAAGGTAAATGTTTCAACGGATAGGTTGCTTCGAGAAAATGCGGGTCAAAATGATGTTTTGATGGTTCTACATGTTTTAACTAAAGCTGTCAGAGCTATTTGGGGCAATATGGGATTAGGATAAACATCTCAAGGGCTAACATTCGGAGTGATTTCGGGGACGCCCTTTAGTTTTACAGTTTACGAAGGGCGATTCATATGCTAAGGGGTTATCATGCCTATAGGACTCTTGGGGACTCTCTTCACATCTGCACATTATCAATTCAAAAATGGAAATATGAAGAGCGTCCCTCTGTCCCATACATAAGAAACTATGAAACTTTATAATGCTCTATTCTTTGTATTAACCTTGAGAGATCTCGCTCACCGTGGAAGGCAGTGGAATTTGAGCCAGGTAAAGAGCGTAAACGGGTAGAGGCAAGAAGTGTATTGTGCTATTGGGCTGTAAGGGATCTTGGTACTAACATGGCCGAATTATCCAGGCGACTGAAGCTTTCCATATCAGGGGTAAGTTTATCTGTAAAGCGAGGAGAGCGAATAGTACAAAACAGAGGCTACAGACTAATTGATCTTTAGACCGAAACTGTAAAACTAAAGGGCGTCCCTGAGATCGACACTAAAGGGCGTCCCTGAGATCGACACGTAATATATCACATGGGCAAGCCTTAACTGAAAAGCCAAGGTCGAAGTTTCTTGATGCACTCGGCAGGAAGAGTAAATGGAAAAAAATAAAGAATATAAAATGAACGCATAATTTGGTTTAAGGGACATTTAAGGTCAGAGCTTGATTAATGCTTAGTGAGCAATGAGGAGTTAGTTGGTATATCGTGAAATGTGCTAACATGTCACCTCACTCGGACCGAAAAAAGCTACCGCTTTTTCCGTCCGGTGAGTTTCGCGTTAGAACGGTGTAATCATGGGCAAAATTGGTGACATAGATACTTTGCATCATATAACTGATGCGTGGGGTGAGTTTCCCATCAAAAATCTGGAGCAAGCCGCTTCGTTTCTTAGGCTGCTACACACTGAGACTGATGGCTGGGTTATTGTGGATTTCCTCGATGCAAGTAATTGGGATCGAATTGATTCTTGGTCGCATGACCCTAATCGTGGTTTGCTCCAAATTAACTGGCGGGATTTTCTTGACGAAGATAAGAGTAGTACAATCTCGGAGAGTCGGGAGATGTCAATGATGGCTTTTCCTGCCAGCCTTTACGGAATGATAATGCGATTTCAGAGCATTGAGTTAGTCAAGATTGACAAACTACACTTTTTTGCATTTCGCGGTTATTCAATGACAGACAAAGAGATCAAAAAGGCTCTAAAGCCAGGCTCTGAAGAGTTCCACATCAGGGAGCACCGGCCTTTTTCACGTGAACTAATACTGAAAACAGATGGGCAATGGCAGTTAATAGATTTCATCAATTCGGCATTATTCGCAGCGTTGATTGTACCGAAGCATACCAGTATACCTGCCCATGCTTCAAAAACTTTACTTTATCAGCATAATCTTCGACTAGTGGATGAAGCCCTATCACGAGCTGAGTCTTCACTCGAAACGCTTAATCGCGATGATATGGAAGGCATCTGTGAAAAGGCTAATACTATTCGACGTAACATGGAGAGCATACTTAAGATAGAGTGTTGTTATCGGGAGATTGAATTAAGAAAAACATATCGCAACGCTCTTTTGGGAGACCTATGGGGTGGGTTGAAATCTATCCATAGTGAAAGCATCCAAAATACTATGTCAAGATTCATAGAGTGGGCTAATGGGTTCTCTCACGATACTGGCACTCCGGTAGAAAAGGTTAAAGCAGAATCTATCGCCATGATTGCTCGTATGTACGCCCGCTTCTTAATGGAAGAGATTATGCGCGACTGGCGCTATCCGAGATTTCGAAGGCAAGAAGAAGATTATATCTCGTTCTAACCTCTCGCTGGTGAGGGACGGGTCGTACCTCGCCGACCCACAGCTCAGCGTTATAAGGACTTTGCTTGAAAACATGACCAGAAAGGAATTCTCGAGAGAAGTTGCTGAACGAGTGCTAATTCGCTCTCGGAGGCATTGCTGTGTGTGCAACAAGTTCTGTGGAACCAAGATTGTGGTTCACCATATAGAAGGGCATACGGACAATACAGAAGATAATGCTATTTCCGTTTGTTTCGATTGTCACGCAGAGGTGAATACTTACAACGACGCTCACCCCGGGGGGAGAAAGTACCGCCCCAGTGAACTCCGCAAGCTCCGTGAGGCTACTTATAAAAAATATTCCAATGACATAGAGATACCAGCCTTGCATTCCCAATCTGATTACGGAAAAGGATTTCACGAAGGTATGAGTCTGGCTCAAAAGAGAATCGACTCTCAGCTCATATGGAACTTCATATCTAGACACGGCGATTTTGCGATAGAAATCTTGGTAATGTTTGGCGACGATGACCATTGCTCAATGATGGACGAGACGCTCTACGATGATACTGTCTCCACTGGTGCATACGTCTCTCAGAATGATGGACACAAGAGAGCGTGGGATGTGGGTCTAGATCTAGGCTTGTGGAATGTCGATCCAGAAAGGGAAACATTATTTCTCACAAAAAGGGGCAAGTTCTTTCGAGAAACAGTACGCGGTACTCCAGAACTCCAAGGAAGGTACAAGGAGTTGGAAGAATTCTGGAGGATGTCATATAGGAGCCGGCCTAAAGATAAGCCTGGAGCAAGACCTGCTGATTATCATTTCGCGCCTGGTTGGACAGGGTGGCTTCAGGTAATGCAATACTCTCCAGTATCACTTAAGGGTCACCGGGACTTGTTTATCTTAATATCCGTAGCAGTCAGTGAAATCATTCTAAAAAGTGTTGAGTCGACCAAAAAGGTGAAGTTTTCGCCTGAAAAAATTCAATCGATAGAATTCGATTCCGAAATGGGTATTTTGGTTCTTGATGTTTCACCAGACGTCATCGAGGAATGTTGATTATAGTTTTTAACATTGCCCTATAACATCGTCCTTCACCAGACGTGTGTTCTGCTTCGCATCACACTCACTAGTGACGACGGGCGTTATAGTATTCAGACGGATCAAGGGGCATAAATATATAAATAGTTTGACATGATGTTGGCGGTGAGGGAACTGGGATACGCGTTGACGAACTTATCCAGGCGTCTCGGGATGACCCAGCCCGGAGTGGGGTACGCCGTAAAAAGAGGCGAACAGTATGCTGAAGAAAACAACTGTCGGCTCATAGAAACTTAGTTATCTACTTATGCCCGTCCCCCTGATCATGATCTCAATATTCGGCGTTGGCGGGCTACAAGAAATTGTAAACTATACAAAAGGTGCGAATGTCATGGGTGTTTTTGTTCCACGATATTGCGCGTTTTCGCCCGCTAATCATCGTTGACGCGCCTTCGGCGCGTCAACGCGGAGTTGAGCAGAGCAAGGCTCCGCTCAACCCCGCGTTGGGCACCACAAGGAATAGCAATGCCTAGATGGATTCTATTTGCATCGGCAATCCGCAGTGCGATCAAAGGCGTTATGGCTCTAATCGCTGTTCCGATCTTCGCCTACGTGTTGACAATTGCTGCCGCGTACCTATCGGCGGCTCAAGTATCCGCACTCACGCAGGTCGTGATTCTGTCCATTCCGATATCTATCATTCTGATCGTTGGATCGCTTTATCTACTCATTATTGCCACCCGCGCTATACTTATTGCTGTCAGCGGTCAAGTGTACGCGCGATCTATAGCTTATGAGTGGGCAATACTGAACGACAGCGGTGATCTGGAGGAATTAGCACGTTTCGTATTGTGTAATCCGAGCTCATCTGACGTTCGCTATCTCGACAATCAGTACACATCATTTCCAATCATGCTAAGCGATCCACTGGACGTGTTAGGGGACGTTGTTTACAAACTACACTTAGGCCTTCTTGCGCCTCAACCCGTTCGCAATGGCGGAGGTGGTAACTCCCAATTGGCGGGCAGTCTCCGCCAGGGAAAGCCCGAAACCTGC
>Ga0209986_10002812_pt1 | contig 15610 bp, 13 predicted proteins | sample BlataG_FD_183168 | JGI IMG/M metagenome (GOLD analysis project Ga0209986, IMG submission 183168) | Deep subsurface microbial communities from Black Sea to uncover new lineages of life (NeLLi) - Black_00105 metaG (SPAdes) (version 2) | ecosystem: Environmental > Aquatic > Marine > Oceanic >...
ACCGCCCCCCCCCCCCTCACATCTCTCTCTCTCTCTTCCCCTATTTCTTTCTCTTTCCAGGAAATGGTACCCAAGACAGACGCAGCAGGAAAACTCCTCCCAGAGATGATTCTCATCTGTCAAAACCTGAGAAACAATCTCCAGCATCCCAATGAGTTCATCCGAGGCGTCACCCTCCGTCTCCTCTGCCGTATCCACGAAGAAGAGCTCCTCGAGCCTCTCATCCCCTCCGTCACTGCCAACCTAGAGCACCGCCACTCTTACGTTCGCAAGAATGCTGTCCTAGCTTTAGGAGCCATTTACAAACTCCCAAAAGGAGAGCTCCTCGTGCCAGACGCCCCGGAATACCTTGAAAAGCTGCTGGCAGGAGAACAAGACCTCAGCACTCGCCGTAACGCTTTCCAAATGCTCTCCCGGTATGCTCAAGACCGTGCTGTTGCCTATTTATTCTCTAATCTCGACAGATTGGCTGATTGGGGTGATATTTTACAAATGGCGGTACTGGAGCTCGCTAGAAGCGTATGTGCTAAGTCGCCTGAACAAAAAGGTCGCTACATCAAGATAATCCTGGCTCTCTTGGAAAGCAGAAGCACTGCAGTTGTGTATGAATGTGCAGTTACCTTGGTATCATTATCCAACGCTCCAACTGCAGTACGAGCAGCTGCCAATTGCTTCTGCCAGCTTCTCGTCACCCAGAGTGACAACAACGTCAAGCTCATCGTTCTCGACAGGCTGGAAGAGCTCAAGGAGAGGCACAGAGAGGTAATGCAAGACTTGCTCATGGATATTCTCAGAGCACTATCAGCCCCAAATCTGGACATTCGTCGTAAGACGCTTGATATTGCCCTCGACCTGGTCAATAAGCGTAATGTGGACGAAGTGGTCGGCGTTTTGAAAAAGGAAGCAATGAAGACACAAAACAAGGAACTGGAAAAGGGAGCAGAATACAGACAACTGCTGGTACAAGCCATTCACAAGTGTGCTGTTCTCTATCCAGATGTCTCTGCATCTGTTCTACCGCTGTTGGCAGATTTCTTAGCAGATTCCAATACTGCCAGTGCTTTGGATGTTGTCTTCTTCATCAGAGAGATTGCCGAAACAAACCCCAAATTGCATGATGCCATTTTGGAACGCTTGACAGACAGCTTCCCATCAATCAGAGCCTCAAGGGTGGCCACATGCGCCTTGTGGATCTTGGCTGAACATTCCAAGTCTGCAGAAGAGGCAACTGCAGGTATTGAGATGATCAAGAGCTGCTTGGGACCATTGCCCTTCTTTACAGACGCTCATGCACTTGGAGAGAACGGTGTGGCCAATGGTGATGCAGCAGCAGAAGAGAAGAGGAAGGAGGAGGAGGAAGTTCAACAGACCTCTGTCCCTGCTGCAATAGCCAAAACAAGACCAGCCATTTTGGCAGATGGCAGTTATGCCACTCAAAGTGCTATTGGCAGTGGTGGTGAATCCCTTGACCGTATACAAGCTGGTTTCAGAGAGCCCATCATTCCTAGTCTCCGATCTTTGTTACTCGCTGGAGACTTCTTTGCAGGAGCCGTCATTGCTGCCAGCCTCACCAAGCTCTTCCTTAGAATCAGATCCCTCAAGATGTCTCCCCCAGCTGCGCTTAATAAGTCAGCAGCAGAACTGATGCTCATCATTGCAGCCATGCTCAGGTTGGGTGAAAATTCATCTGCAGTACCACACTTAATTGATGATGATTCCAAAGACCGCATGCTCAGTTGCATTGCCGTCTTGGCAGCTCCAAACGAAGAGATATCCCAAGTCTGGCTTGACGACAGCAAACAGTCCTTCCAGGCTCTCATTGAAGACAAGCAGAAGAGAGAAGCAGCAGAGGCTAAGAAGGAAAAGGCCAAGTCCATCTCCCAACCGGATGAATTGATTGATTTCCACCACCTCAAGGCTAGAAGAGGCATGACAAAGCTCGAGTTGGAGGATGCAGTAGCTGCAGACTTGGCTAGAGCTACAGGTCTAGTTGATTACAGTTCATCTGGAGGGAAGCTAAACCGTGTTGTCCAACTGACTGGCCTAGCTGATCCTCTCTATGCTGAAGCCTATGTGACTGTTCACCAATATGACATTGTACTGGATATTAATGTGGTCAATCGTACGGATAAAACTGCACAGAATGTTACATTAGAACTAGCCACATTGGGTGATTTGAAATTAGTGGAAAGGCCTCAAGCACACACCCTGGCACCTGGAGGTTCCTGCAACATTAGAGCCAACATCAAGGTATCTTCCACTGAAACAGGAGCCATCTTTGGCAACTTGGTGTTTGAATCCACTGGCTACTCTGATCGAAATGTCGTCGTCCTCGCAGACATCCACATTGACATTCTAGACTACATCCAACCAGCTTCCTGCCCAGATGTCGCCTTCAGATCAATGTGGGCAGAATTTGAGTGGGAGAACAAGGTCGCAATCAACACTGAGATCCCCGAACCCCGTCAATTCCTGGATCACATAATAGCATCAACCAACATGAAGTGCCTGACACCGCCAAGTGCGCTGGAAGGGGACTGCGGTTTCCTGGCTGCTAATCTGTATGCAAGAAGTGTGTTTGGGGAAGATGCGCTGGTCAATGTTAGTGTTGAAAAGTTGCCAGATGGCAAGTTGGGAGGGTATATTAGGATCAGGTCTAAGACTCAAGGCATTGCTCTGAGTCTTGGTGATAAATTGATTGTGAGGAGCAAGGGGTGAGAATTAAGGAAAGGTGAGGAGTGGAGATGTGTGTGGGTAGGCAGCGAGTATATATATAGTATAATGTGATTTTGTATTTTGTTTCATATGTTACCTTTAACATCAAGTCTTACATAGATAGATATACATGGTTATGGTTTAGTTGCAACAATAATTAATGTTGCCCTTTTTGAAGGGGGTATTTTCGAGAGAGAAATAGCACCGGAACAAAGGCAGTCTACTTGATCTCTCTGTGCAACGTCTTGCGGCGAAGGAACTTGTTGTATTTGAGCAATTCTAGTCTTTCTGGTGTATTTTTTTTGCTCTATAAATGGATAGTAAGAAAGGGATGGGGTGAGAATAGTGCTAAGATAGCCAGGGCTGGATGCCAGCGGAGAGATGACGTCGGTGACGATGGCGATAGGGAAAAGACATTGAGTGATGAAAATGTATGTCAGACCGGCTCAAACTGGTGAATTACGAGCCTTCATAACTCTGCATGGTCTATCATGTGTAAATGAATACCAATGCCCCTCAATATTAGACATGGGCTTGCAATCTAATCATATTCTTACCTTTTGCGTTGTGTATCTAGATGGAGTTCCTCCTTCACCACGAGCTTCAGTACATTCAAGAGTAACGATGATGCGAACACCCTTCTTCTTGGCCATGCAAGTTACTTGACGACTAGCATTTGATGGACGGCTTGGTGCTGCAACAGCCGTTTGCGTAAATGCTCTACCTACAAAAGAACTAGTAAGCTGCATAATGATCAAGTTTTTTGAGTGAAAAGTGTGTTCCATACATTGGACAGCTGCCGAATAAGTAAGGGATAGGAGGATGTGGGTGTGGCTCCGTCGACGGCAGAGCAGAGCACAGAGCTCCAAGAAAGGGGGGATGGGAGAGCATTTGTCAAGGCAGGAGAGTGAAAACCCACGACCAGTTTTCAAGAAAATCATGAAGTTGAGAGTCAAATTTAAGATTCAGCCAAGTCTAAAGGCTGTAAAGCTAAATGTGGAGTGTCAAACTTTAAAAGAACTTGAATCTCTAGTAGCCCATGAGTTCTTCCCAAGTGAACAAATAGAAGAGTCTGTCGAGATCTCATTAAATGGACAGGTACGTATAGTATGCATTCTATCGATCAATACTCTAGCTAACCTCAAATCAGACAAAACTCGACAGCCACAACTGACATCCCACCGCTTTCTGATCTCTCTCTCTCAACGACACACAGATGCCAACTCTCTCTGCCTCTCAGCCAGATGCAACCTTTCAACAATTAGGCCTCCGTTCCGGCGATTTAATATGGGTACACAGCCCTTGCCATCCTCTTCTCCCCCAGCCAATGGAAGAGGATGGCCCCTCCACCTCCGCACCACCAACAACAACCAACAACACTAAAAGCAGCAGCATGGGAGACACAATATCAGCTGTTTTACTGGAAGTACTCGACTCCAATCAAGATCTCTTACACTCACATCCAGCTTCCTTTCTACTCCTCATTGCTCACGCTACAATGCTGGAGACTGGCTTCATCCTATCACCATCATCGGCATCATCGCCGTCATCACAGAACCCACAACCTCATCATCGTCATCCCTCTCTCTCCAAATGTTGTTGGGTCTCCCCCTCCCTTGTCAAACTCCACTATACATGGCCAGACATTCCCACCATACCAATAGCATGTACACTCCAATGTAGTTTCATGAGCAATACAGTATTAGCAGCTGCATTCACTCCTGGAGGACATCAATGTCATCTCCTTCTTGACATGTCTACATTGGAGACTACTAATAGCAGCAGCAGCAGCAGCAGCAGCAGGAGCAGGAGGAGGAGAAATAATACCACCACCACGATTCTCAGTAGGACCTTCTCAACATCTAGCATCCAAAACCTATGGAGAGAAGTGAAAGACACCTTGGCATATGCTATGCTGATCTCAATACACACAGAGGCAGGTCTTCAACTCCCTGCCTGCCTATCATCACTCCCAGTAGAAACAATCAAACCGATTCTAACACTATTACAACCCATACAATTAGCAGCATTATCTGCAACGTGTAGAGAGTTTAGACATCTAGCAAGTACAGATGGGCTATGGAAGCCATTCTTTACTAGAGACTTCCCTCAAGCAACTCCGCATTTGTTGGAGATGGCTGTAGAGAAGGGGTACAAGGCGGCGTATGGAAGAGCAGCGGAGCAGGAGAAGGAAGCTGAGAGAGCAAGGAGGAGATGGTACTTTAACCCTCCCTTGCCCCGACTTGGTGGTGGTGGTGGTGGTGGTGATCAGCCTCCTTTTTATCCTCCTAGATTTCCTGGGATGATTGGAGGTGATTATGATAGATTGCCTGGTGGATCATTTCTAGGTGGAAGTGGTGTCGGGGGTGGGTTTGGGTTTGGTGGTGGAAGAAGGAGAGGATTTTGATTGATTGAGTACATTCTGTTGTGAACTTGATGAAAGAAAGTTTTTATAAAAAAAAAGCATTTAAAGTCACCATAAATTAACAACAACTACATCAGCAGTCCTTAAAAAGTCGGTTGGTTATTATAAACCCTAATGGCAATGCTGAAATGAGGAGGGGTAGAAAATTTCAAAAAGTAGCAGTAGTAGTAGTAATAGTGATAACACTAAAGGGTAATGATAATCAGTATTAGAGGTGCTTTGGAAAGTGCATGTTATGAAAAGCATCAGAGCAAGATAAACCCTCAATGGATGGGGGCCCTCTTTCAGCTTCCAACATAGCTTTTGGGAGAAGGATTGTTTTCTGAAACGACCGATTTGGTAAACTGATGTTGAAATTTAGGTTTCAACACTGATGAAGGTCTAGATACCCTTTCAACTTCCCTGCCAACCAGGACCTATGTGTTGGCCATAAACTTCGTTTGAATAGCAAACCTTACGTGTTCAAGCCCAATATATCATGTTCTTGTATAGCTATCAATAGCCTTACTCTTGAGATCTGAAGTCCGTGCTCACAGTAGTCAAGGCTGCTAACAAAAGTGGTGGTTTTCTTTCATTCGTCGACAATTGCATGGAGAGGTTCTTTAAGTCTTGTACACATGAACTAATGCCAGGAAGAGAATGATTCTTATATAGGATAGGACCACTGTTAACTTTGTGATCTTCAAATATTGTGATAGATAGCATTAAGGGCTGGAAAAAGAGGGCAACATTGATGGTGGTCAACCGTTTGAAAAGAATCGAAACAGAGCTGCTCCAGAGAGATTGCCTTCACTTTGCCATAAAGGCTCGCTCTAGTAGCAATTGGTCTTTATATTTTGAATCTAGCATATATTATATATTATACTACTAGTATAGTATAATAATTGCATCTACTATAATATCTGTTCGATTCTGTTAGAACAACTGTTGCAATTCAGCACTAATAATTACCGTCTTTTCTTTATAACCATTAAAATGAGTTTCCGTGACACCAATACTAGTAAGTTTTTGGCACGTGTGCCACCACCACGGCTCACGTTTAGAGTCCCAGCATTTAAATAAAAAAAACAAATCTTTTGCTCCAACCACCACGCTTTTATTTCCTTCCAAATTTGCAGATTCAAGCTATTTTAGCACTTTTGAACGCCTAGTGATCAAGGTGACTGACCCTGTCATTTTTTCTATGGTGACAATTGGCACCGTCATCTCATTCACCAAAGATGTTGCTTCCTTGGTCATCAATGGAGCCAAAACTACTGCAACTGACTTCACCCATAAGGCAACCACTGCCATTGTTGTTCATGCTGCCTCTGCTGCAGGCACCGTCACCTCTCAGGCCACCTCCCTCGTCGGTGTTGGAGCTTGTCTCCACTTCAAAGCACACCGTGCCGAGGAGCTCGCTATGTTGGAGTTTCTAGCTACAGGCATCAGAGAGGAGGTTGTCCCACTCCTAAACCAGGTTAGGGTTGACCTCATCCCCGCCATTGTTAATGTATCAGACAATGTGGCCAAAGCAGCACTATTTGTGGGCATAATGGCACGTGAATGTGGTTCAGTAGTCGCTGACTACAGAACCATTTTGAGAGCAAAGCATCCCGACATTTTTTCTGGTGACTTTGCTGACGAGTTTGCCGTTCAGGATGAGCCAATTGGGGTCTATTATTATCCTAATAATGTAGAGATTGCAGAAATCGAGGATTAGAAATTGTGTACAGAAGGGTGAGAGAAGGGTGAGAGAGGGGAGTTGTGTGTTCAGAAACAAAAGAACACGAGAGAGAAAAGAAGGAGGGATACAATACATGATTATTAATGCAAGTTACAGGAGATATATTATTATTAGTTTATCTCTCTTTCTACACACACACATCCAGTCCCCCTATGATCCATTCACACCATTAGCTGCTGCTGCTTTATCGTATTTAAACAGATCACCCGCGCAATGAACAGACTTTATCGCCCTGCCACTGATTTCGTGGGAATCCGCCCACTCGGCGTCCCACTTCAGGGCTTCTGCAGTGGAGCAAGCAATAGACAGCTCCTTTGGCACAGTCTTGTGAGCGTCTGGATGTGGGAACTGCTCTTCAAACAAACTTCTCAACAGATAGTACTCTTTTGTCCTTGGAGTGTGCTCAGGGAACTTCTCATGACGCGCAGCCCATTGCTCATCTGTAATAACCTTCTCGGCATGGTTTTTTAAACCATCAACCCAATCGTAGCCAACACCGTCTGAGAACTGCTCCTTTTGGCGCCAGAGCACCTCCTCTGGAAGGTATGGGTTTTCAGGAGTGTCAAATGCTTTCCTCAAGATGTATTTTTCGAGCTTGGCATGCACTCCATCTGGTTTCTCTGCCAAGTTAGGCTGTTTATCAGCTGCATCGATGTTCATGGTCAGCTCAATAAATTCCTTGTCCAAGAAGGGAACACGGGCCTCCACTCCCCAGGCAAATGGAGCTTTATTGGCTCTCATCACATCATATTTGTATAGACGCTCTACTAGACGCACACATTCTCTATGATACTCAGCGGGGTTTGGTGCTTTGTGGAAGTACAAGTATCCCCCGAAGATTTCATCAGCACCTTCTCCACTCAAAACTACCTTGATTCCTTGTGCTTTGATACGACGAGAGAGAATATACATGGGTACACTAGCTCTTACTTGCTCGTACGATTCAATATGCCATATAAGATCTCTGACAGCGTCGATACCCTCTTCAACAGTAAAGGTAACTTCATGATGATCAGTGCCCAGGAAACCAGCAACTTTACGTGCAGCTATGAGATCAGGTGAACCTTCAATACCAACTGAGAAAGTCTTAAGTTTATGCACCTTATCAAAGGTATTAGTAGCTTGAGCCAAGTGACGAACGGCCACACTTGCCACCAGAGAGGAATCCAGACCCCCCGACAACAGCATGCCCAGCGGGACATCACTCATCAATCTCTTCACCACTGCATCAATGAAAGAATTACGCAGAGTAGTATAATCAACATGATTACTGGGAATATAATTGAGATCCAACCACCGGGGGTTGTACCATCTTTCAACTTTACCAGTAGAGCTCCTGTAGACATGACCGGGGGGGAAGGTCTCAATGTTGACACATTTGGTGAGAAGGGCCTTCATCTCAGAGGCAACCCAGATGGAACCATCGTGGCCTTTACCCCAGTAGAGAGAGCAGATACCAATAGGGTCACGAGCAATACAGAAATAGCCAGTTCTTTCGTCCCAAATAGTGCAAGCAAAGATCCCATCGAGAGCATTCCAAATGTCATTAGTGTCGCCGTATTTTTGATAGAGGTAGCCGACAATGGCAGAGTCGGATTTAGAGGGGATTTTGACACCTGCTAGTTGGTTGCTACGGATTTCTTGGTGGTTGTATATTTCACTGTTCCTGTTGGTGGTTGAAAAAAGAAAGGATGAAGGGGGGAAGGGGAATGGAGGGTGAGTTGGACAAAGAAGAAGAAGAAGAAGAAGAAGAAAGAAGGGTACTCATTGCTGGCTGATACTTTTGAAACAACAATAAGTTCCTCTTTTTCCAATTAGAACCTCTAACTTACAAAGCCCATGTGATGTTGCCTTGTTCGGTTTCAATTTGGAATGGTTGACTGCAAGAGGGAAACAGAGAACAGAGGTTTGTTAGTTGAGAGAGATGTTTGAGACAACGGGCGGTGGTGATGATTGGTGTCTGGTTGGAGGAACGTCTTGCATGCAATCATGGATTCTTACCTGCCACTGTTAGTAGGGTCGACAATCATTAGACGCTCAAAAGCGATGAAAGCCTTGCCATCTGGAGCTTGATATATGGAATTCTGGTCTGGGCCACGATGCCTCAACAGCTTACTCATCTTGAGGATTTCCCTTCTATTGGTCTCAGGATCCCCTGAAATACCCAATGCAGCAAGGATACCACACATATTGAGTTGATTTGCGAGGGAATATCGTGGGGTGCAGAAGACTAATTAGGATGCAAAGAGGAGATGTGAACGAATCCGTCCTCTAGACCCAGGAAGGTAGTTTGAAAATGATAAGGTATTATGTGTCTATGCAGCCCATTGCACTCCTTCCTTGCTACTTTAAAGATTTCCACCCTAGCCCCCTTCCTCGGGGCCCTCTCTCTAATCTATCTCTGATCTTGAACGTCTTCGTCATGAAGAAGAAGACAATTTCAATTTGATGAATTCTGTACAGTGGTAACATTCTCTTACAGCTTATAACTTAATCTATCTATACATAATTATACTCCCTCTAAACCTGGCTCAACTTGATTAACACCACCTCCACCACCACCAGCAGTCGTCGTTGCAACATTCACAGTGGTAAGCAATATAGCAGCTGCATCTGCATCTTCTTCATCCAAAGAAGATTCTATACCAACATCGTTATTATTGCCATCCGAATCAGGTTGGCCACCACCATTATGTACTTCCTCTTCTTCAAGACCCTGATCGTCGTCGTCACCATCGTCGTCCTCTTCATCAGTAGTTAATAGCTCTCTAAATGATTTAACTCTTCGTTTTCTAGCAGGTAAAGTTCTCTGAGGCAGGATTTTATTGACGAGTTCCTTATGACATTGATTTTCTAGTTTAAAGTCGCTACCATCACTGGCGGAACCAGAGGGCAAGACAACGTCCACTTCTTCGACCGCATCATCTTCTTCACCGTCGGAACTCGCATCTTCTTCTTCATCGTCGCCGCCACCATCATCATCTTTGACATCTTGTTCTGAGGATTCTCTGTCATCTGAGACTATCCGAACAAGATTCCTTTTGGAATTGGATATTGATGGCCTCCCTCTCTTTTTGGTCGACACGCTTTGGTCTGCTCGGAAGATGATTGTCGGTGCAGTGGTAGGACGTTTCTTTTTGGGTAGTTTACCGTCTCTATTCGCTTTGATATAAGTATTAATGGCCTTTAGATCGTCTATTTGCCGCTTGAGCACGTATAGCTGCTCTAATGTGAGGGAATCGCTCATCTTCCTTTCTGTAGGATTTTACATCCAGTTTTCAACGTAGCGAGTTAATAGTCCCTTTAAGTCTAAACCTGTTGTTCCTTCCAAGTACATTCAACCATATAGTTTCCTATGTTTTATTTTTCAAGGCAGACGGCTTTTAGTCAACGTTCTCGGTCGACGAGGTGATGAGATGAAAAATGGCCTTCCTCTCTCTCCCTTTCATCTCAACTTGTAATACAGAATCAGACAATCTAATCTATATATATTACTGTATGCACCGTGTACACTTTACATGTTATATCTCACTATTCTATTACAAATCAAACAAAATGTGGATGCTCAGAGCCATTCCTGCTCGGTCTATGTTGTTGAGATTCATCGCCTCCTCCTCCCTTTATTGCTGTTGAACCTATCTTAGTCCTCAAAGGCACAGTCTCTACTACTTTAATACCATGAGCCACCAATGATACCCTCTTAGCTTCACTTTCACTCAGCAACCTGACTGCATCAACTCCCAAGTGTTTTAATACATGTGCTGCTACTCCATAATCTCTCAAATCATCACCACCCATACTTCCATCAGCTGCTGCTTCTGCTGCATCACATCTAGCATAGCCCTCCAGTTCAAAAGCAAGACCTAATCCTCGTCCTTGTTGACCACGTAGGTACACCAACACACCAGAACCTTCCTCTGCCATTGTCATCAGTGCCGCGTCCAATTGAGGACCTGTATCACATTTAATGCTGCCGAATACATCTCCCAAGGTTGATTCTGAGTGAATTCTAGTGAGAATAGGCTCTCCCTTCTTGGGAGAGCGTCCAGCAATGAGAGCCAGATGTTCAGTGCCATCTAATAAAGAGCGGTAGGAATGTGCGGTGAAGGTTCCATACCTGGTTGGGAATATTGCTTCTGCTGTGTGTTCAACTAAAGTATCATGCTTGAGTCTATATCGTATCAAGTCTGCTATTGTAATGCATTTAAGGCCATGTTGTTTAGCGAAAGCCTGCAGTTCTGGAGTGCGAGCCATGCTGCCATCTGCGCTGACGACTTCACACAACACACCTGCCGGGTGGCATCCTGCCAATCTGGACAGATCTACTGACGCTTCTGTGTGTCCTGGTCTTTTCATGACACCCCCTGGTCTGTAGCGAAGAGGGAAGATGTGCCCTGGGCGTTTGAAATCGTGAGGCACACTGCTAAGATCGGCCAGTGCTCTGATTGTCTCCACCCTATCTGGAGCAGAGATGCCAGTGGTGGTCTTGTCTCTAAGGTCAACAGTGACAGTGAAGGCAGTGCCCATGGTATCTTCATTACTGGCAGGGGGAATCATCAGCGGAATCTGGAGGCGGTCCAAATCAGAACCTTCCATTCCTACACAAACAACACCGCTGCTATGAGCCACTAAAAAGGTCATTTTTTCAGGAGTGATCCGATCTGCTGCAGCTATCAAGTCGCCTTCGTTTTCTCTATGTTCATCGTCGAGGACTACAACCAGCTCTCCTGCAGCAATGGCTTCTAAAGCGTCGGAAATAGAGTCAAAGCCGGGGGTGGGGGTGTCGAGAGGTCTGTCGTCGAAAGGAAGGTGTAAGATGGGAAAGGTGGGGGAGGAGGAAGAAGAAGAAGATGCACTGCCATTTTGTGAGGCTGGCACTGCAGGGATGCGTGTGCTTGGCATCTTGCTATTATGTTGTGTCTGAGATTTGAATTTATATTTAGCAGCTCTGATGGAGGTGGTGTGTCGTTGCTTGTCGTTCTGGCAGAAGAAACTCGAGGTGGGAGCGCTTGACCGTTGTCGGAGAGCCTCAAAAGAGAATTGCACGGGTCGAGACCCTGCAACGGCACTGAGAAACATTGCGACGGCGGTATGCAGTGCCTACTAGAGGAATGAGAGTAATGTCCCTGTTATTGCAAGCAAATGAAGGTCAGCAAAAGACTAGTCCGAATCTCCCTTAAACGCTAATCTTGTCGAGAACAGTCCAATAACCGCTTTTGTAGCCTTCCAGGAACTTTGTATATTGCAACCAATATTGTATATTTCTTCAAAAATGCATGCGTTGATGGTGCTGGGTCTTCCTTACATAAGGAGAAAAAGTGAGGGAGGTTTGGTCAGGTGGAAAACCATCGTGAGAGGGCCATAAAAGGCTGGTGATCGTATTGTTGGAATGTATAAAGACAAGTTTATAAATCATTTATAAAGGACTCCTTACCTTTTCATTATAGTGTTTGAATATTGACCATCAATTTCTAGCCGTCACCCTTCAAGACAATATGGCCACCGCACCACCACCTAGCTTCGCATCAATGGCGAAAAAGGAGCAGAAGAAATCTCCCATTAGAACTGTACAGCTTGAGGGCCAAGTAGTGTTGAAAATTGCCAAGCATTGCAAGGAACAATCATCTGGTTCAGTGGTAACAGGGCAGCTTTTAGGCTTGGATGTTGGCCAGACTCTTGAAGTAACTGACTGCTTCCCATTCCCGGTAAGTGATGAGCTTGTGCAACACGGAATAGCCCTGAACCAAAGCTCATTTTCCTCCCCCGACACTGCCTCGTTCCTGAGTCCCCACTCATACTCTCACCCAACCTCTCTCCCCCTACATATACACAACACACTACAGGGCCAAACTGAAGAAGGTGCAGATAACGAAGGAGAAGACTACCAATTAGAAATGATGCGTTGCCTCAGAGAAATCAACGTTGACAACAACATGGTCGGCTGGTACCTCTCCACCATCAGTGGATCCTACCAAGTAGTTGACATTATCGAAATCTTCGTCACATATATGGAAAACCTAGAACGCTGCATCTGCATTGTATACGACACCGCAGCTGCCTCCACTGGATCTTTTGGTTTCAAAGCCATTCGCCTGACTGACACGTTTGTAGAAGCTTACAAGACTGGCGGACTGACAATAGAAAAGGTTGCCACACGTAAATTGTCCTGGAGGGATGTGTTTGTTGAGATCCCCATAACATTGCATAATTCTCCAATTGCTGCTGCTCTTGCTGCTGAGATTAGCTCATATTCTACAGTTAATGCTAATGACCTGGATAGGCTGACGTTGACTGCTGGTCCGGTATTGGAAAAGAATCTGGAGTTTTTGAATGATTGCCTGGATGATCTTGTCGGAGAGCAGACAAAGCTGAACAATCACCATCATGCAGTGAAGAGGCAGATGCAAGCTGTTGCACAGTGGAAGGTGCAAAGGAGGCAGGAAAATCAGGCAAGAAGGGCAGCAGGAGAAGAGCCATTGCCGGAAGATCCACCAGAGGGTCAATTCAAAGCGATTCAAGAACCAAGTCAGCTGGATAATATGTTGTTGGCCAATCAAATGTCTACATATTGTGATCATATTGGGGTAGTAGCTTCTGAAGCAATTAATAAGTTGTTGCTGGTAGAGAAGTTGCAGAAGACTTTGTAGATATACAGGTACGCTTGTTGTGTGTAAAATTGACGGTGACGAAATGGGTGGGTTGACTGGGGAGATCAGGATAAAGAGTGAGGGAGCCTTGCTCACCACGCAATTGATTCGAATGCTTGCAATCGATTCGAATGCATTGTAACGTTTCAGTGCTTGTTAGTAGCTCAAACCCGCTTTTAGATTTCAATTGTCCTGACAAACATCTTCCATCCATTTGTCGGCAAAAGGTGTCTCGAGTCTACTGATAGTTTGATATTGGGTTACAGTAGCTTATATAAGTGACGATGAGCACAGATCCATTCGCAGGAACTAGTGATCATCCACTGGGAAGCCAGATTCCATCTCAGCTCATTTTTGCCGAGCCTGAAGAGGATATCCCCCCACCTTATGATTCGATCATCATAGGCGATGCCAAGGTATGTTGAGTGTAAATACAGCCTCGCATCCCCCCCAGTCCTCAACACATTCGACTTATTTCAATCCCTCTCACCCGCCATCCGCCAATCTTCCCTCGTAGGCCTCTACTCCACCTCCAGCTATGCAACCACCAGCATCACTGGCATCAGCTGCCAGACACAACTCCCCACCCTCGCCTGAAGGATCTGGCTTGTATGGCATCCCAGCTGGATCCAAGTATCACATCACAGTCACCGACCCCGTCAAACAAGGTGAAGGAGTTGGCGCACACATCTCATACAAGGTCGCTACGAAGACTGCTCTTCCCACCTTCCGCTCTCAGCACTGTGAAGTCATCCGTCGTTTTCGCGACTTCTCCTGGCTTCAAGCCCGCTTGAAATCTCAATACCGTGGCATTATCATCCCCCCTCTTCCAGAGAAGAACGTAGTAGAAAAATACAAATGGAACAATGATGCAATTGAGTCTAGAAGAGCTGCTTTGCAAGTTTTCATCAACAGAGTCGCAGTTCATCCAGCACTGCAAGATAGCCCAGACTTGCAGCTCTTTCTGGAAGCCAGTGAAACTGAATTTGCCATTGAGTCGTCAAGGGTTATGGCTGGAATGGAATCGCAACCTGTTGCTGCAGGGAAAAAGACGGTGGCTGGAGCTGTGTCTTTTTTGAGGAGCTTGAGTAGCGGGGCTACCTCTTTGGTAGGTAAAGCTGCTGGAACACACGGTATAGGAAGTAGTATGGGTATGGGTGGTAGTAGTAGTAGTAGTAGTGAAGAAGATGAAGACCCTGAATATCTCCGTCTACGTGCGTATATGTATGAGCTAGAAGGCCACCTGGCTGAGCTGCATCGCCAGGCATCCAGATTGGTCAGACATCAACACAGCATGGGGTCTGCTATTGCAGAATTTGGCGCCTCGATGGCTGCCCTGGGTCGCTATGAAGACCAAAGTGTGTCTGAGAGCTTTGCTAGAGTAGGTGAAAAGGCGGAAACAATCAGTAAAGTGTGTGAAACTACCTCGGAAGAGCTAGCACGCTCATTCGAAGCTCCTTTGAAAGAATTTTCCAGAGCAATTAAGTCTGCTAAGAGGGTCATGGCAGACAGGAGCTCTGCTCTTGTTGCACACAATCGTGCTCGTGGAGAAGTGGAATCGCGCCGTGTCAGACTTGCCAAGCTCCGTGGCACTCCAGGTATTCAAGAAATGAAGATTGCAGAGGCTGAAAGGGATTTGAATGAAGCTCAGAGGAATGCTGAACAGACAAAGGCAACCTATGAGCTGATTGTCAGGCGCATGGGGCCTGAGATGGAGAGATTTCAAAAGGAGAGGGCTCAGGAGATGAGCTGGGTACTGAGGGACTTCGTGATGGTAGAAGGGAAGATGGCAGCTGAGTCTGCTCACCTTTGGCGTTCTTTGGTTCCGGGTCTCGCTGATATCGAGCAGTGAGAAACTATTAAAAGGAGAAGGTGATGGAAATGAAGCGGTAGAGCTCAAATGTGTCCCCCTCCGGTTATCTTTGTTGGTATGATTAGTTAAGCGTTAGAATGAAAATGATTAAAAGACTTTTCTTTTTTTACAAGCCCCCCAATGTATCCCCCCCCCTTGTATGACTTTTTTTGATATACAAATAAAAATAAAATATCTTCCTTTGGTGTATGATTATGATTATGAGTGTATATGTCATTTATTAT
>Ga0209986_10002814_pt1 | contig 15601 bp, 9 predicted proteins | sample BlataG_FD_183168 | JGI IMG/M metagenome (GOLD analysis project Ga0209986, IMG submission 183168) | Deep subsurface microbial communities from Black Sea to uncover new lineages of life (NeLLi) - Black_00105 metaG (SPAdes) (version 2) | ecosystem: Environmental > Aquatic > Marine > Oceanic >...
CGAATTGGCAGGGCACTATATGGGTATATCATGCGAAGTTGGCGACATAGTATTTTATGAAATAGGGGACCCTGATTACAAATTCTCCAAACATTTTATTGAGGACATGAATAACAGGCCCAAAAACCTGATATACGGGATGATATTTTTTGATGTTCTGGTTCCTGCTGAAGGCGATACGGCTGTTGTTACTATTTATCTCCCGGAACCGGCCCCATCGGAATATAGATGGTACAAGTACAACAAGGAAAACGGCTGGTGCGATTTGACCCGCCACGGCGCCGGGGATGGAGCTGTCTTCAGTGGTGATAGAACGCAAGTCACTCTTCATATCACCGACAATGGTGATTATGATGATGACGAAAGGCCCGGTATCATAAGTGATCCTTCAGGCTTGGGCATACCAGGGGAATGGCATGATGACGACGGTGGCAGCGGGTGTTTTATCAACACATGTAAAGGAGGTTCTTGATCATGCAACGTATAGTTTGTCTGGCCCTATTGCTGTTTTTGGTCCTCTTTGCTTTCAGCGCCTTAGCCCACACTCTGGTGGTCTTTTCTGAAGACAACGAGGACGGCACAGTAACCATCGAAGCTGTTTACAGCACTCAGGAAATACCTGTTTTCGCAGAGGTACGGCTTGAGGATGCTGAAGCAAAGGTCCTCTGGAAGGGAAAGATTGACGAGGAAGGCCTTTGTACATTTAAGAAAGCAGAGGTTCCCTACACGATCATTGTGGATGCCGGACCGGGGCATAAAGCTGAGGCAAAGGGGCCGTAATCATTCATCATTTATCATTGGTTATTGGTCAATCGTAGGAGAGAGGAGGCTGACATGAGAACTAGGAGAAAGGGGTTTTGTTTAGAGGCTCTGGGATGCCTTATAATTGCTTTGGGCATTATCGTATTTCTTCCCACATCTCATGCAGCCCAGACGGAGGTCGGTTTCAACCCAGGCTGCGAGACCGTTAATGCCATCTTCATATCGGACAGGATTACAGATGTTGCCTATCGCCTCGGGGTGGTGCCGGTTGCCTATTGTGCGCGTTGCTGCTGGCCTATGACTCAAAAAGAGCTCTCCACTGTGACCAGGCTCGGATGTTACAAATGCGCCACAATTGATTCGATCATCAAGACAGCGGATAAGCATAAAGTCAGGCTAATCCTGATTGAGGATGGAGAGGTTACTATCCACAAAAACTGGAACTGGACGAACAAATTTTTGGAGCCTCTAAAGAAGCATGGATATGACGTACACACCATATCATTTTCAAAAGGGGTCCCCCAGGCGATCCTTGAAATCGGAAAGCTGCTCGACAGGGAGGAAAAGTCCAGCCGGGTCACCGCAGAATACACCAGGGTCCTCGAAAAGACTATGAAAGCGATTTCAGCATCCAGAACGAACAAGAAAATCCTGATACTGCAAGGGTTAGGCAGGCGCGGTGTGCGGGTGGAGATCCCCGGCGGTTATACGGAGGAGTATCTTATCAAGCCATTGGGCTGTATTAATGTGGGAAATCTGGTCAAGGGTCAGGATACAAAAGTCGATAAGGGGTATTTTCTACTTGAGGACTGGCAAGCCATTCTTAGAGCGAATCCCGATATCATAGTAAAATATGGCAATGCCTGCACCGTGGAAAAGGGCCTTGTGCGGGCCTTAAGAAAGTACCCTGAATTATCGGCTGTTACAGCCATAAAAAAGCATGCAGTTTATACCCTTCCGTCCTATATTGGTTCTTCCGTAACCCAGTATCCGCACATTTTACGGGCATGGTTTGATGCTATCTACTGATACTCGACGAGCTTTTTTATTAAATCATGATCAGTTCGTTCATGAGCAAGGAGTAGCTTTAGCTGTTGTGAACACCAGCTCTTTTCATACTCATCTCTACCGCTGGAAATCCCTTCTTTTAAGAGATGCTTGAGGCCATCTAAAGGATAGGGGACTATCCAGTTCCTGTACCGCTTCAAATGATTTAGTAGAATCTCAGCCTTTCCTCGAATGGATGCCCCGCCAATGCCTGCGCTTTCCCAGTCTTTTTTCGGATGATACTCCGTAATAAATGGGACCAGTTTGACTCCAAGCTCTTGTTTCTCTTTATCAGAAAGCGTAAATAATGCAGGTTCACCAAGATAAGCCTTTAGTTTAAGGGCAGGGGCCATAGGTAAAAAATGCTGGTAGACCTTATTCCTGGCAGAATTCAGGAGGGAATCAAAATGCTTTTTGGAAAAGGAGAGCCCTGCCCACTCTTCATATTTCTTCGCCATGAGATATTCCTGAAAATAAAATGACGACCCGGGGCCCAGTAAGTCGTTGTCGGCCAGCCTGTTGCCCATAAAAAAGCTCTTTCCTGCCATGTAGTGCAGCTTGGGATTATCCATCGTCTGGATGCCAAGATCAAAGAAATTGTCAGAAATATAAGAAGGTGACCATATTTCCCTGATCAGTATTGAATCGATTGATTCAATACTGATCTTGGCAAGAGAGCTCTTGACCCTTTTGTTTCTCCTTAATCTCTCTTCAGCCCTGTTCAGGTCTTTGATTGAAAGGTCCTTGTTTGAGGCCAGGATGATCAGATCGTTTCTGCTTGCCATAAAAACCCGGCATTGCCTGAATTCCTGGTGCACAGTATTGAGGATCATTCCCAGTATGGACGGATCTGTGGCATAGATCTGGGCCCACTGCACCAGCATTCCGTTCGGGGTCAGGTGTTCCCTGACAAGCTTGTAGAATTCTTGCGTAAATAACAAGTCCACGCCTGTAACCCATGGATTGCTTGGCTCTGATATTACAATATCCCATTTTTTCTTACTCCTTCCCATAATACGAAATGCATCTTCTGTGTGGATTCTGACTATCGGGTTTCTGTCAAGCCCGTGCGTAGATTGTCGAAACAGGGGAAGCGCTTCAACAACCGAGGGGGAGATCTCGGCAACATCTATATCTTCCACTTCGGGGTAAAGGGTCAACTCCCCTGCTGTAACCCCTGTGCCAAGGCCGATTACCATTATCTTTGCCGTTTTTTCCGATAACAGACACGGAATATGGGCGGAAAGCTTAAGCGTATAGATATCCGCTATGGTTGAAGAGTCTGACTTGCCGTTTACCATGATGCTTCTGGGTTTTTCAATAAACAGGGGATGATCCGGATATTCTATAACGGCTACAGTTGCGCTTGGACCGTCTTTATAGAACTTCAAATCCTTTTGTCTGTGGAATTCTCTGAAAAAATTTTCCGGGCCGCTAAAAGAATAGGCTAAAGGAGATCTAATGCGAAAGGTCCCCTCCATGAAATTGTTTTCATTATAGAAAGGAAGATGTAGTGTGAAAAGAAATATCGAGATTCCAATCAATGCAGCCGGCAAAAAGTATCCCCATGACAGATACCAGCCCGCAATACATGTAGAAAGGGCGGCAAATACGACTGCTGATAAAAAGACACCCGCATTATTAAAAAAATAGTAAAAGACAATGCCGCCTATCAGACTTCCGGTCAGGTTTCCCGCACAGTTCCACGAGAAGAGACTGCCGGAATCTCTCCCCACCTTTTTCAATTCCCTCTTTATCTCGTGAAATGCGATAGGTACAGTTGCTCCCATAAGACTTACCGGCACGACTAAAATACCGGTAAGGACCAAGAATACCAGACCATAATAACCCCAGAAGCCTGTTGCATTCGATTGTACTGTTATTCTTATGACATGGGCCCAGTAAGGCCACGTATCGAGTGAAACGTAAATAAGAAGAAGTGACAAGGTAATTAAGAGTTGATTTGTGAATAGCAAATACGTTGGCATATGCTGGAGCCTGCTTGCCAGATAACTTCCAACAGCTATTGATAGTATGAAAACAGATATCACGATAGAAAAGGAATATGAAGAACTCCCAAGGGAGAGATTGCTTATTCGAATCAGGACATTTTCAAGCGTCATGACATAAAAACCACTCAAAAAAGCAATAAAGTACAGTGCCCATGGTGGAAAGCCCGAGGTATCTTGATCCTCTCTTCTGCTCTCTTCCTTAATCTTCGATGTCTTTATCTCTTTAGTACCCTTTGATAACAACCAAAAGAACATGCACGCCCCCAGGTTCAGGCAGGCAGTACCGGCTACGGTTGTTGGAAGGCCGTATTTGGGAATGAGATAAAACCCGGCCATAAGTGCCCCTATGAATGCGCCCCCTGTGTTTATGGCATAAACCCTGGCATGGATTGTTGAGGCCTCTCTGATATTTTTTGAAATACCACGCGTTAGAAACGGGATTGTAGCTCCCATACACACAGTAGGGACACCCATGAGGAGGGCTGAGCACAAAAGACCCTGGACGATAATCGTTAAAGGCAAAGAAAAGCTCCAGGATCTTGTGATCAAATCCATTACCTTGAAGATATAAGGGAAAAAGAAGCACCATGCGCCAATGATTCCTTCAAGCAGGGCATATACCCTGAAATGGTTCTTTACGCGTTGCGTTATTCTTCCGCAAAGATAGTAACCGAAAGATAATCCTCCCAGGAAGGTGCCAAGAATAATTGCCGTGGCTGCCGTATCGCTTCCAAGCAGCCTGCTCAAATATTTTTGCCACGTGACCTGATAGATCAGGCCCGCAGCGCCTGTTGCAAATACGAATACATACAATGTAACAAATATAAACCTAAGCGGCATCCTTCATTCCTCGGTTTACACTTTTTTCATAACGATCAGACTACTGATTGATTCTGGAACGTTTCTGAAACGTAGGGCGGGCCACCGCGTCCGCTGTGTGTTTTCGGTCGGCACGGTGGCCGACCCCTGGCTCCAAATTTTGGATTAGAACTGACGAAGCTGACACTTTTTCCGCAAATACGTGTCTCAAATACAATCCGGGAACGAGAATGGAACCTTGAACGCGTGAACCTGTGAACCCGTAAACGGTTACAAACTTCCTCAAAAAAAAGCAGGGCCATTTGATAGCCCTGCTTTTTTGTTTAAGGTTTAAATTTAATTAACCCTTTTTTCTCCTGATGCCGATAAGCCCGACAAGTCCGGAACCAAGAAGCCATACTGCGCCCGGAATTGGGACGGCATTGGCGCCAATGGCCTCGGGGAAGTTGGCATTGCCATTGGTGACAGCAGCATCGTTGTACAGATCTCCCCCTTCAAACCAGACGTAGTTGTATACGCCTGTCAAAGCGGGCAGGTCCATGTTCTCGCCAGTTGCAGGATCTATAATATCAGGATGGTCAAGATCAATTACCATATATGTCCGTGGGCATGCTCCAAATCCGCCATTGTTGAATTGTATCCCTTCCTTCCAGGTACCGTCCTGGTTCTCGAAGTAAGGACCCACACGACTTGGATCACCAGTCCAGGTGGAAACAGTTATCCAATCTTCTCCATCCTCGGATACACGGACAGTTGTCATGGCATGCGACTCAAATGGGCCATTGAAGCCGTAACCGAGGCCATAGATCGCCAGATCGTAACCCACCTCTGCCAGGAGCGACTCCCTCGTGTCTGATTGGTTATAATTATCAGGGCCTCCAATATTCCACGCGACCTCCTGTCCATAAGGAGCTACAATACCATCATGTGTAAAAGGCAATGCCGTGTGAACTATAAAATTGGCGGTGCCATTCCAGGCAGGACCTTTCGGGCCCCATCCTACTCCGTATCCATCCGGCGCGCCCACTAAACGCTCCGGATTGGGATTAGGCTCACCTGGGTACATAGGGTCTGTGTTACCAGGAGGAGGGCAAGGCGGGCTGTTGAGCCAGTTCATGTTCATGCTCGGGGCATAATTAGGATTAGGTGGAGCAACCCTGGTATGCGGGTCGCCGGCAATCTCAGGAAGAGGCGGCCCCATGTAGATCACCTCATCGGCATAAGTATATGCCATTGCCATGCCGCTTGTGGCTGCCACCAAAAATAAGGCGGCAACCAAAACCATTAACTTTTTCATTGTAATGCCTCCATGTTTTACGTTAGTGTTAATGAGTAATCTTTACTTCTGCCAATCAACCTCTTTTCTTTCATCACCTCCTTTTTATCGACCGTGATCCATATACGTGGTAGGTTTCAACTCAAAAAACCTACCCGTTCGTGCCACTCCCCATAAGGCTAAAGAGTACGGACAAGTTCTACTTTTTTCTTTTCCACCGGGATCGGATTTCCCTCTACAAAGTAACTCCCATCCTGCAACACATAAACGGTTGCACCAAAGGGTGTGGAGACCTCATAGATGGGCTGGAACCTGGACTGGTCGTATTCTTTGTTCCAGATCAGCCGGATTTTCCAATCGTTGGTGTCGTGGTGTAAGGGCTTCTTGGACAATAGTAAGGACTTTTCGGCGATTTCCAGAGCCTCTTGCTCAGAAAGGTATTTCTGGTCTTCGGAAATCCAGGAGGCCTGGCGGAATGTTCCGCTTTCCTCTTCTACCATCAGCACCACCGAAGCGGTATTCTCTTTCCCTGACTGGCTGAAAAGCACGAGGTCATAATCTTCAGCGGTCTCCAAATCGGCCACATTCAAAGTTCCGTTGAACCTTGTCTGGGAATAGATGTCTTTGAAATCGGGCGAAGCCAAGAGCTCAGCCGGAATCACCCCATCCCAGTTTACCTTTTTGAACACTTCTTCAATTTCTACTGGTTCAACATCCATTTTGCGCACGGAAAGTTGCATGTCGTTTCTCGCCATCATGGCGTTTGCAAGTTCCGAGTTCGGCTTGCCTCTCACATAGATGATATCCATGGAATCGAGCACGTCATCCAGCTCATCCAGATCGATATCTTGGGGCGGCTCGGCCGCGTAACGGTAAGAACCGTCTACCGGCTCATAAATGGCCTTAAAGTCGTCGGCTGTGAGATAAACATTGTATCCGAGTCCTCCCGCCTTGGGATCGTTAAGCCATGCACCCAGGAACTCCAAATCATCCGGCATACCCCAATTAACCCATGGATCCTTGTTGCTTACAAAGCCCCGTACGGTCTTCCAGTTATTGCTGTATGATCCATCTGTGGGCACATGGGCCGGCGCGTTTGGTTCCTGCACAGAAGAGACCTCATAGTCTATCCAGTATATCATCCTTTTTATAGCATGATCTTCATCACCGTCCGAGAAACCGACAAAATTGTACCTTGCAGTATCAGGATTCTGGTTGGTCTGGTCAGTCAACATCCAGGCTACATCGCTTACATTCATATCCTCTCCTGCAGCGCCAGTGTGATACTGGTCGTACAACTCGGCCTGGCTTGGCCAACTGTACTCGGCATCAAAGAACTTAAGGGCCTGAAGACCTGAGGCTGCACCCGTGAAATGGGGTTGTTGAGCCTGTTCCTGAGGAAAGTAGTCATTTCCTTCCTCATCGATTCCCAGGTGATTTACGTAGACAGCATTCGCTCCAACGGCCTCGGGAAAGTTGGCATTGCCATTGGTGACAGCAGCATCGTTGTACAGATCTCCACCTTCAAACCAGATGTAGTTGTATGTGCCTGTCAAAGCGGGCAGGTCCATGTTCTCGCCAGTTGCAGGATCTATAATATCAGGATGATCAAGATCAATTACCATATATGTCCGTGGGCATGCTCCAAATCCGCCATTGTTGAATTGTATCCCATCCTTCCAGGTACCGTCCTGGTTCTCGAAGTAAGGATCCACACCACCTGGATCACCAGTCCAGGTGGAAACAGTTATCCAATTTACTCCATCCTCGGATACACGGACAGTTGTCATGGCATGCGACTCAAATGGGCCATTGAAGCCGTAACCGAGGCCATAGATCACCAGATCGTAACCCACCTCTGCCAGGAGCGACTCCCTCGTGTCTGATTGGTTATAATTATCAGGGTCTCCAATATTCCACGCGACCTCCTCTCCGTAAGGAGCTACAATACCATCATGTGTAAAAGGCAATGCCGTTTTAACTATAAAATTGGCTGTACCTTCCCAGGCAGGACCTTTCGGGCCCCATCCTACTCCGTATCCATCCGGCGCGCCTACTAAACGGTCCGGATTGGGATTAGGCTCACCTGGGTACATAGGGTCTGTGTTACCAGGAGGAGGGCAAGGCGGGCTGTTGAGCCAGTTCATGTTCATGCTCGGGGCATAATTAGGATTAGGTGGAGCAACCCTGGTATGCGGGTCGCCGGCAATCTCAGGAAGGGGCGGCCCCATGTAGATCACCTCATCGGCATAAGTAAATGCCATTGCCATACCGCTTGTGGCTGCCACCAAAGATAGGGCAGCGACCAAAACCATTAATTTTTTCATTGTAATCCCTCCATCTTCTCTATTAGTATCAATGAGTAATCTTCACTTCACTTCTCCTCCGTTACACCTCCCTTCTATATGGTCATTGGTCGTCAGTCATTTGCTTGCCCCGTGAAATGTTTACCCCGCCTGCCCCGTAGGTAGGAACTATCGTACTGGGGTAAAATTCAATGAGCATTTCATTGGGGCGAAGCCTATTTCACTGGGGTCATTTTTCAGCCTTCAGCCCGCCAATGGCCAAGTGATGATATTGTATTTCATGTACGATAGGCTTTGTCGCATGTCAATCCCCTGAGTTTCTCTGATTGTTCTCAATCTTCGCCGATTTGCAAAAAAACATCCGACAAGCCTTACTCAAACGGCGCGCTGCTGCCCCAGCGCTGTCTGAAGATCCCGAAATCAGACGGGCCGACCGCAAGATTGGAGTCAAGGTCAGCATCCTCGTTCCAGTTCGCATCATCCGGGGTGCTGCCCCATGCTGACCTGAACTGCCCGAAGTCGGAAGGTCCCACCACGTCGTCATTATCAAGGTCGCAGTCGCAGGTATTTCCGTAACCGTCCCCGTCCGTGTCCCGCTGCCCGGGGTTATAAGTCAACCGGCAGTTGTCGTCCGCATCCGGGATACCATCGCCGTCAGCATCCGTGAGTTTGTCTGCCGCAAGAAACTCCAGCTCTTTCATTGCCTGATAGTATGGGCCGAAAGGGCCGCTCTCCTCGCTGTAATGACCCCCATTAACACTGTAAAGCCCGTAAGCTGCTACATAGACAGCAGGCGATGCGGTCTTGGGGGTCAAAAGCATACGCTCGGAAAGGCTGGTCCATGTGTCGGTTTCAGTGTCATAGCGGAGCACTACATCGAGATGCGTGTACCAGAAGTCATCGTTGGTGCCGCCTGCCACATAGATATAGCGGCCGTCAGTGGTCGCACCGAACCGGCCCAGACCCATAGGCATGGCGGCCATGGGCGACCATTCGTTTGTCTCCGGGTTGTAAACCTCCCCGGAAGGATTGTAGGTTTCCTCATCTTCCCAGCTCTCCAGGCCGCCAAAGGCGTAAATCTTGCCGTTCACAGCCACAGTGCCGTGCTCAAAGCGCGGAACCGACATGGCAGCCTTTTGCGTCCAGGTATCCTCAGCCGGGTCGTATTGATAAAGGGTTGACAGAAGGTTATCGTTATTATCCATGCCGCCTGTGACATAGATCTTGCCGTTCAATGCGGCAGCGCGCATGAAACACATGGCCACGGGCAGGGATTCAACATAGGCAAAGCTATTGTCACCGGGATCAAAACGTGTAACCACATTAAGGCATTCATCGGTCACCGTGGTGTAGCCGCCAATGATGTAAATCTTGCCGTCCAACGGAGCGGACGTGAGATGCGCACGGTGTTTCAGCATCCAGTTGCCGTAGATTCGGTCCCAGGTACCGGTCTCCGGCATATACCACTCCCAGCTTCTCAACGAATGGTTGCCCCCGGCATAGCCGCCAAAAACATAGATCTTGCCATCCAGGGCCGTGGCCGTGGCGCTGTCCCGGGCAGTAAACGATTCAGCCTTTTGTTCCCACATGCTGAATCTGTATCGTTTCCGGTTGGATCTCTTTCCCGCGGAATCCTCCACCCAGTAATAATCCCCCGAGTATTTGGGTTTGGTCACAGTGATCTCGGTGTCACTCCAGCTCTGGATCGTCCCTTCCCTGGTGTTATCCGGATCATATCTATCATGAAAAAGCACCCTGCCCGGCTCCCCGCCGAAAAGGATGCCTTCCACCCTGATCCGGCGATCGCCTACTTCTTCCGAGTGTGTAATGAAAGGACACAGGTCCAGCTCGGGATCGGTGGCAAGGTCGAGATTGAGCCGGCCGTCTGTGGCCACAATGCCGGACATGGACTCGATCTTATCCACCCCGGACAGGATGCGGTCTATCCTGGCATGGATATCATCATCAGGATATAAGGCCGCAGCCAGTGAGATCGCGCCCGTAACATGAGGTGCGGCCATGGATGTGCCCCTTAAATACTCGTATGAACCCATACCGGTGCCCTGGCCGATACCTACATTGTCGATATACACCCCGTCACTGTTTCCGGTGGGCCAGGACTCCAACCTGAACCTGAACCTGAAGGTAGAAGTCCGGCTGGTTTCAGGGATAGGATATGAATACAGTTTCCAGCTCAGATCCTTTCCGTAAATTTCTCCCAGAGATTCCCAGGTTGCGCCGTCATCAGGAGAAATTTCAATGTAAAGGGTGTCGCGCGCGCCGCATGGAGCCTGGTCCGGCAGGATGTCATTCCACAGCCAGAAGCCGAGCATGAGGTTTCCCGTCTGCCCGGTCAGGTCAAAAGATCTGCTCACCAGAGAAAAGTTGAATATGTCGCCAGGATTACCGGACTGGTAATTCCCGTAGGGGCTGTCAGACCAGGAATAAGCGTCCTCATACGGGTTTTCTTCAGTGATGTCCCATGGGTCATCAGGAGCGTCCAAATCCCAGTTGTCATAGCCTGATTCCATGTCATCAAAAAAGAAGTCGAAAGGTCCGGGCTCGTAACCGCCCCCGGGCACGGCGCTCAGGATATTTACTCCCGGCGCTGCCAGGTCTGTAGCAGAGGCCCCGTAATTCGAGAAATAGGCAAGCTCATCATCCTGATTTGTTGCCGCAACCGCCACGATGGAAGGGAGGTCAGAAGCTGCAGGATAAAGCGGTTTTGCTCCATCCGTATCCCTGGAACTGTTGCCGGCCGCAGCCGCCATAATGACGCCCCCATCAGCCGCCGCAGAGATGGCATCGTTCAATGATTCACTGTCTGAACTACTCCCCCAGGAGGCATTCATGACAACGACGTTTTCGCCGCGCTCTTTCATGGCGATGACATAATCTATGCATTCAATGGCCGCGGAAGTCGGACCGCTCCCCTTGCCGCTCAAGAACTTAAGCGCCATGACGCTGGTATTCCATGTGACCCCGGCAACCCCTATTTCGTTGTTGCCCCTGCCGGCCACGATGCCCGCTACATGCGTGCCGTGGCGGTTGTCATCGTATGGGTCACTATCTTCATTGTACGCGTCGATCCCGTAGATATCGTCTATATACCCGTTTTCGTCGTCATCCACATCCGGCTCGCCGTCAACCTCGGCCTGGTTTACCCACATATTGTCCTTTAAATCTGCATGAGTGTAATCAACACCGGTATCCAGGACCACAGCGATCACATCAGGAGAACCAGTGGAGCGCTCCCATGCCTCGGGCGCGTCGATATCCGCATCCGGGGCGCCGGAAACGCCGTTTACTTCCTGACCGGTGTTATTCAGGCCCCATAATTGATCAAAATATTCATCGTCCGGAAAAACCGCATTTATGTGCATGATGTAATCCGGCTCTACGGTTTCTACTTCCGGGCTTTTGCGAAAATGCTCGATCAGCTCCTGCGTGGTATGTGCCGGGGAACGGAAAACGAAGCATTCCTTTCCGGTCACTGAAGAGATGTTTTTAAACTTCTTGAAATTATCAAGAGATACCGGCTTGCCTTTTGCGGGCAATCCGTCAATAATCCCTCTTAAGTCAAGGATGGAAGCGCCCTTTTTGAGTTTTATCAGGACACTGCCTTCGACATAGTCGGCAGAATCGCGACTCACAGCCGGATGCTTCTTCAAATACTCAGCGCCCGCGGCCCACACCGGCGCGGCCGATGTCAGGACAATTCCTATCAAAGCAATGGCAATCACCACGGGTACGGCTGGATATTTCCCTTTCTTTAACACGATAATGTCTCCTTAACTCGTCAGTCGAGACCTTTGAAAAAACGCTCCTTTATGTCATTCCCACCTGTCTGCCGCCTGCCTGTGCGTGCCCGCACGCAGACAGGTGCCTGCACAGGCAGGCGAAAGTGGGAATCCATAACAACTTGAAAGGACTGGATTCCCGCGTTCGCGGGAATGACTATTTGGGCTATTTATGGCAAAATTCAAAGGTCTCCAGTCATAAGTTCTCTAAAAAATCTTTAAAGTCCCCCTTTGAAGGGGGATTTAGGGGGATGTAACTTAGCGGAAATACAACCAAAACACCCCCCTGCCCCCCCCTCAAGGGGGAAATAAGTTGCTGCCTCCCCATGTTCGGGGGGGGCGGGCAGGGTGAGGGGTGTCAGTGTATGGCTCGCCGGCGAATCCCGATCAGACCCAGCAGACCGCTGCCCAGCAGCCAGACGGCGCCAGGAACGGGCACAGCAGCCACATCCGCGCCTTTATGGCCCGTTATGTCAGCGACCTGATGGTATGTAGGCTGGGTATCACCGGGGTTGATATAACCGATGGTTGTGAGCCCCGGCACGTCAATAAACCATACATCCGGGCTGCCATCGATGCTTGCGCCGGCAAGGAGTTCAAAGGTCACTGTGGCAAGCTGGACGTCTCCGATCATCGGCCGATCAGCGCCGAAATTCAGGTACCCGTTAAAGTTATCAATTCTCCCCTCTCCATTTTCGTATGGAGTCACAAAGTCTCCCCAGTCCCCGCTGGGCAAATCATTGGTCCAGCCGACCACGGAGAGTTCGTCAACATCAAAACCGATGTTAAAGGCATAGGCGTTGCCAAACCCGACAGCCGGATCGGCCTTAAAATCGACTGTAAACGTGAGTTCCTCTCCAGGAAGAGCATACAGTTCGCCCGTGGGATTAATCGAGATGGTTGCGGCCATGGCCGTACTGGCCCCAAAGGCCAGAAAAAGAGAAAGAATAAAAAAGCTAACCGATTTTTTCATTTGTTGATCCTCCTTGTATTAATTATCAGTCAATGCCGTTTCTTTAAGGAAAAAATCCTTCAAATTCCCCCCTTGAGGGGGGGCGAAGGGGGGTGTAAGTCGTTGAAATAACATCCCCCTGAATCCCCCTTCCAAGGGGGACTTGAAAAAAAACGGCTCTTAAGGAAACGGCATTGAGTTATCAGTTATTAGTTATCAGCTTTGAGCCCGCCACACTGCCGGCGGATCTTCGACCTTCAGCCTTCAGCTTTCTGCCTTCCTTTAATACCAAGGATAGCTACTAGACCATCTTGGTCTAAAGATGCCAAAATCAGAAGGCCCGACTACATCGTTAGAATCAAAGTCTGCATCCGGGTTCCACTTCGGATCACCCGGGCTGCTGCCCCATGCTGACCTGAACAGCCCGAAGTCCGAAGGCCCGACAACGCAATTATTATCAAGGTCGCAATCGCACGCATTGCCGCAGCCGTCGCCGTCTGTATCCTCCTGGCCCAGATTCGGCGTCAATGCGCAATTGTCCCAGTGATCGAATACGCCGTCTCCATCGGAATCATTATCTTCAGCGCACATGTAATAATACTCCCAGCTCAGTGGTCCTACCGAATCCCAGGCCATCGTAAACCAGCCTGTTAGTTCGATTTCATGGGGGTCAGTAGTATCCACTACAAACACGACCTCTTCGCATGGGGAGTCCGGATCGATCCCCTCGCAGCCAGGATCGCCGCTGCCGGGAATAATCTGGAGGTCCTCGTCAAACTTGATTATATAGGCATCTTGAGTGCCCCCGCCGTAAGAATATGAATAGCCGACAGCCACGCCGCCGTTATCCGCGGTGCCCGCCACCTTATCAAGGATATCTTCCTGATCGCCCGCGTAGATTCTGTCATCAAGCAAAGCGCCGGCAGGCGAGAATCGAAGCAGCCATGCATCTTTGTCATGCCTGTAGTTATAATTCAGCCCTGCAAGAATGAGATCTCCATCCGCTGCTTCACACACTGATGCATTTGTAAAATCATGACCGGTTGGGGCATCCATGTTGGGGCCGAATACCCTTGCCCATGAGAAATTGCCGTCCTTGTCAACCTTTAGGAGAAAGGCGAGCCTTTTAACCTGGGTCTTAAAAGTATAGCTCTGCCCGACAATGGCATATCCCCCATCCGATGTCTGGCAAATGTCTTTGAGAAATTCAGTGTCTACCGGCAATCCTGCAGGCGGGACCGGGGCATAATTTCTGGCCCAGACTATGGCGCCGGCAAGATCTATTTTTATTAAGACCACATCGTTTGTTCCGCTCGCGCTCATATATTTGTCGTAGTTTGCAAGGAGATAACCGTCCGCCATGCCCGTATCAGGGTCTTTTGACTCAATGACCTGGCACCACATATTAAAGTCTTTGGTGCCGTAGCATTTGCCCCATTCAATAGCGCCAGCGCCTGACAGCTTGAAAACCGTCCACTCCTTGCTCTGGCCGGTATATGATTGCTGGGATGATACGATGCACCCGCCGTCTTCGGTTGCAGCCAGCCATAGACCCCTGCTGGTGTCCATATCATTTGTGACCAGCTTCTCCCACAATACTGTTCCGCAGCATTTCAGCTTGGCTACCCAGAGACTCGATTTTACAGGGGCAGGATCGCCCGCGCTGACATAACCGGAAACAAAGATATAGCCATCTTCATTCACATCCACATGGGTAATATTTACGTGCTTGACACCATCGAATTTCTTGCTCCAGTCAAGGTTGCCATATTTGTTGAACTTAACTACCTCAACTCTGTCCACATCCGTATCGAACGCACCGCTTGTAACATAGCCGCCATCCGGCGTTACTTTGACACTGACAAATCTCTCCCCGCCCCCGGCATCAAGGTTTGCCGCGAAATTGTCAGCGCTGAAAGCAACCCCGGGAGACAATGAGAAAGCACCAAAAACCGCAAACAGGAGCGCCGCGGGAAACGAGAGGAACTGCCACATCCTTTTAGGTCTTCTTAACTTAAACATCTCCAATACTCCTTTCACCATTTACTATTCACCATCCCCCGAGCTGATCCCGTTCATTTCAATCACGATCAGTCTCTCCGGCAGGATGATTCTGTTGATGTTTGACATTGTTACTCCCTTGCCCTTTGCTACCTATTCCTGCCATCACCCCCCTTGCTCCGGCCTTTGCTCACCCCCAGAACCTGCATCTTTCTGGCATCTTTTTGGGAGCCTTGCTTTCTCCGCTCACGCACACAAAGATTGCTCCAAGCACGTGACATAACGACACAAGTCGTTTGTTCCGCGCCAATATAAGAAGGCCGCCGCGAACAACAGTTACATTATCGTTGTTGAGTATCACTTACACTCCACCGGATGCAAAGTCAATTCGCCGGACTTCGTCAGTCTTCCAGAATATGCACTGACTGGCAAAAAGGATTTGCCGGACAATGCCAAAACGGTGGGGAGATTGCTTTGTCGCTCCCGCCTGCCAAGCCTCGGCGGGCAGGTCGCTCCTCGCAATGAAATCTTGATATTCTTGCGAAATTATGTTTCACCGCTGAGACGCAAAGAAGGCAGAGTTTGAGACTTTTTTTCAAAGAAATGAACTCTTCTGCGTCCTCTCC
>Ga0209986_10002815_pt1 | contig 15599 bp, 17 predicted proteins | sample BlataG_FD_183168 | JGI IMG/M metagenome (GOLD analysis project Ga0209986, IMG submission 183168) | Deep subsurface microbial communities from Black Sea to uncover new lineages of life (NeLLi) - Black_00105 metaG (SPAdes) (version 2) | ecosystem: Environmental > Aquatic > Marine > Oceanic >...
GGCGGTAATCCGAGCCGTGGGTCATGGTCTGAGGGTCTATATTGCCTTTTTTATGAAAGGCGACTATCCCTATGGTGAACGCAATATCCTATCTCAGCTACCCAATGTTACTATGGATAGCTTTGGGTCTGGGGGCTTTGTTGACCCAGCAAATATCAAGCCCGAGGAAAAAGAGCAGGCAAAGCGGGCTTTAGCTGCTGCCGGTGAGGCTATGCTCAGCGGCGGCTATGACCTGGTAGTCTTGGATGAGGTGAATCTTGCCGTAGCCTGGAACCTGGTTGAACTGGACGAGGTAGTCAGGCTTATTGATGATAAACCCGAGGATGTGGAGCTTATCCTCACCGGTCGCCGGGCTGATAGTAAGTTGGTCCAATCGGCTGACCTGGTTACTGAGATGCTAAAGATAAAGCACCCTTATGACGAGGGGATAGTGGCTCGAGAGGGGATTGAGTATTAATCAAATTCTGCCAAGGAGGAATTATGAGTATTACACTGAGTGTAATCAAGGCTGATGTTGGTGGCTATGTGGGACATTCTGAATCCCATCCTGATATTTTAGCCAAGGCTAGGGAGCATATGGACAAGGCTAAGAAACAGGGGTTGCTGGTTGATTATCATGTAACCAAGTGTGGGGATGACCTGCAGCTGATTATGACCCACCAGCATGGTGAGGAGAATGAAAAAATCCATAGGCTTGCCTGGGATACCTTTGTTGACTGCACCCAGTTAGCCAGGAGCTTGAAGCTTCACGGTGCTGGGCAGGATTTGCTGTCCGATGCTTTTACCGGTACGATTAAGGGGATGGGTCCCGGGGTAGCTGAAATGGAATTTGAGGAACGCGCTGCCGAGACCATCATTATTCTTATGGCTGATAAGACCTCGGCTGGGGCATGGAATATGCCGCTATATAAGATGTTTGCTGACCCGTTTAATACCATTGGACTGGTTATCGCACCCAATATGCACACCGGTTTTGCCTTTGAAGTGCACGATGTAAAGGAACATCGGAAGATAACCTTTAATGCCCCTGAGGAGATTTATGATTTACTTGTTTTCATAGGGGCGCCTTCACGCTATATGGTGAAGGCAGTCTATCACCGGGAAACCAAGGAGATAGCCGCTGTATCTTCTACCCAGCGTCTGTCCCTGATTGCTGGTCGGTATGTGGGCAAGGATGACCCGGTGTGTATTGTGCGTTCTCAAGGGCAATTCCCGGCGGTAGGTGAGGTGCTGGAACCATTCACCTTACCCTTGCTGGTGGAGGGCTGGATGCGGGGCTCGCACCACGGTCCCCTTATGCCGGTAGCGGTTGACGATAGCACCCCGACTCGCTTTGATGGGCCACCACGAGTGGTAGCTCTTGGCTTCCAGCTCTCTGGAGGCAAGCTGATAGGACCCCGTGATATGTTTGCTGATAAGTCCTTTGATAACGCCCGCCAGCAAGCCAGCGATATCGCTGATTTTATGCGTCGCCACGGTCCCTTTGAGCCGCATCGCCTGCCCCTGGAAGGGATGGAATACACCACCATGCCTCAGGTAATGGAAAAGCTGGAGGGAAGGTTTATCCCCCTGGCGGATTAAGAGCATGCCTAAGCTCCTCCTGGCAACAAACAATCAAGCCAAGGTGCGGGAATATAAGAGCCTGCTTCAGAACCTACCCTTTGAGCTGGTCTTGCCCGCCGAGTTGGGTATTACCACTACGGTTAGCGAGGTGGGGGGGAGCCTGGAGGAGAATGCCAGATTAAAGGCAACCGTCCTGGCTGTCGAGAGCCAGCTACTGGCGCTGGCTGATGACTCCGGGTTGGAGGTGGATGCCCTGGGTGGTGAGCCCGGTCAACTTTCGGCTCGCTATGCCGGCGAGGGTGCTTCAGATAGGGATAGAATCGGCTACTTATTAGCTAAGCTCAAGGGGGTGCCCTGGGAGAGGCGCTCTGCTTGTTTCAGGTGTGTTATTGCTATAGCTACACCTGATGGTGAGGTAGAGTTTTGCTCTGGAGAGTGTCGGGGCTTTATCACCTTTGAGCCGAGGGGGGAGCAGGGCTTTGGCTATGACCCGGTGTTCTACCTTGCTGAGCTAGATAAGACTATGGCTGAGCTACCTTTGGAAATAAAAAACCAAGTTAGCCATCGGGGGCAGGCAGCAAGGCAGGCATGCCAGTTACTCAGGAGGAAGTATAATCTATGACCGGACTTTCTGATTCCTTCCAGCGTCCCATAAATTATCTGCGTATCTCGGTCACCGACCGCTGTAATCTACGCTGTATCTATTGTCTGCCAGCTGGTGGTGTTGGCCTAATCTCTCATGGGGAAATCCTCACCTATGAGGAAATCCACACCATAGCTCAGGCAGCCGCCGAGCTAGGAATAAATAAGATAAGGCTCACCGGTGGCGAACCCCTGATAAGGTCGGGACTGCCAGAGCTAATACAGATGCTGGCTCAGATAGACGGTATAGATGATATTTCTCTGACCACAAACGGGATTTTGCTCGCTGGCTATGCTGCTGAGCTAAAGCAGGCAGGACTACGGCGGGTTAATGTGAGTCTGGATACCCTTAAGCAGGATAAATTTGAGCTCATTACCCGTCGTGGCAATAATCTTGGCGAGGTGTTGAAAGGCATTGAGGTCGCTATGTCAGTGGGGCTTAATCCGGTTAAGCTTAATACGGTGGTTATGTCTGGCATTAATGATGATGAGCTCCTTGATTTTGCTGCCAAGACCATCGCTGAGGAGTGGCATGTTCGCTTTATTGAGCTTATGCCTTTTGTTGGTAAAGGCAGCACATCCCCGCAGTTTGTCTCAGCCAGCGAGATGAGGCAGCGCCTTGAATCATTGGGGGAGCTGGAGCCCTGCCTGCCCAGTATCGGCAATGGGCCAGCCAAGTATTTTCGCCTTCCTCATGCCAAGGGCACCGTTGGCTTTATTACTCCGGTGAGCGAGCATTTCTGCTTTCACTGCAATCGGCTGCGGCTTACTGCTGATGGTAAGCTCCGCCCCTGTCTGTTAGCTGATGATGAGATAGACCTTAAGCAGCCCCTGCGCAGTGGCATTTCTTGGGCGGGGCTGAAACAATTGATTGAGGAGGCAGTGGCTAGTAAGCCATTGCGACATCACATGGCGGAGGGCTGTGTGCCTAAACAGCGGCCGTTCTCTCAAGTGGGAGGTTAATCGTGGAAGAGCTAACCCATATAGACGAGCAGGGTCGGCCACGCATGGTGGATGTTTCTGGTAAGCCTGATACCCAGCGTGAGGCGGTGGCTAAAGGCGTGGTCAGGATGCAGGCTTCTACCCTTGGCCTATTAAAGAAAGGTCCCATGCCCAAGGGGGATGTTCTGGCGGTAGCCCAGCTAGCTGGCATCATGGCAGCCAAAGAGACGCCTCACTTGATACCCCTGTGCCATCCAATCCTTATCGCGGACATTAAGGTTGAGTTCAGCTTGGACGAGGAAAATAGTGCCGTGGAGATTACCACCACGGTAAAGAGCACAGGTAAGACCGGGGTGGAGATGGAGGCACTTACCGCTACGGCAGTTGCCGCTCTAACCATCTATGATATGTGTAAGGTGGTAGACCGGAGCATGAAAATCGAGAATATCCGTCTGGTTAAAAAAAGTGGTGGCAAAAGCGGAGCCATCAACCTTGAGTAAAAATAATTATTGGTATATACTACACTATTACCAGTCCTTCACTAGAAGGATGGTTTTTGGGGGTGTGTTATGAAGTTATCATGTCTTCAGGAGAACCTAAATCGTGGACTCGGTGTGGTAGGGAGGGCAGTAGCCACCAGAACCACCCTCCCTATAACCAACAATGTCCTCCTAGCTACAGAGCAGTCTCGGCTCAAGCTGGCTGCCACCAATCTGGAAATGGCTATTAGCTGCTGGATTGGGGCTAAGGTGGAGGAGGAAGGGGCAATCACTGTTCCCGCCAGGCTTCTCTCCGAGTTTATCGGCTCCTTACCCAGCGATAAGGTGGATATTAGCCTTTCCCCTCAGACCAGGACCTTGGGACTAAAGTGTGCCCGATTTGAGGCGCGAATCAGCGGGGTTGATGCCAAGGACTTTCCTCCTATACCCAAGGTTGAAGAGGGTATTACCACCAAGGTTGAGGTAGAAGCCCTTCGTCAGGGAATTGCTCAGGTTGTGTTTGCTGCTGCCACTGAGGAGTCTCGCCCGGTACTTACCGGTGTTGATGCTGAGTTTGACGGTGATTTGCTGACACTAGCGGCGGCTGATGGCTTTAGATTAGCCGTATATAAGCTACCCGTTACCGTCCCCGTCAGTCAGAAGACCGAGGTCATTATTCCAGCGCGGACACTGGCTGAGCTAAATCGGCTTATGGCTGAGCAGGAGGAGGCGGTTGAGATAACGATAAACCCCAATAAGAGTCAGGCTCTATTTCGCCTGAAGAATATCGAGCTAGTTTCCCAGTTGATTCAGGGCACCTTCCCCAATTATGCCCAGCTCATTCCCCAGAGCTACAATACCCGAGCGGTAGTTAGTGTTAACGATTTCTTGAGAGCAACCAAGACAGCCTCTATCTTTGCCCGTGATGGCAGTGGCATTGTCCGCTTAGTGATAGCCCCTGGTGGTGAGCTAACCCCGGGCAAGGTAATAGTTTCAGCCAGGTCGGAAGAGGTTGGCGATGATGTGGGTGAGATTGATGCCATCGTCGAGGGCGAGGAGGCGAAGATTGCCTTCAATGGCAAATATCTAACCGATGTCCTGAGTGTACTTCGTGAGGCGCAGGTAGCCCTGGAGACTACCAACTCATCAAGCCCCGGTGTTGTCCGCCCAGTAGGGGTAGATAACTACGTCCATGTGGTCATGCCGATGTTTGTTCAGTGGTGATAAATTCTATCGGAACAATAGGCTAAGGCTGGAGTAGGTTGCTATTCTGCATAGAAACTGCTTATTCAGGGAGACCTCTCAGGTGCATCCCCTTTAGTCGGGCACCAGGTGTATGCTGGGCACGTTATACGGAAAGCCTGCACAAGAGGGCGAACTGTTACTCAGAGGCGTAGCTGGTGCGGAAAAGTTCTCTTTGGCGGGCAACGCGACGATACTAGCCAGAATTGAACAACGCTACGTTATGCAGTGAGGTAGCAAAATAGATGAGCCATCTTGTGGAACGTTATCAGCCTTCGGCTTCCACTATCTTTCTTTCCTCATCGCTCAAGCGGTATAAGTCATAGACAAGATTATCTATTGCCTGATTGGTGCGGCTTATTTCCCTGAGGAGTTGCAATCGGTCAGTCCAGAGCGAAGCAGCAAAGATGGCAATTAAAAGTACTACAAAGCCTCAGTAGCATTATTGGAGTAAGGCTCAGAGTTGTTGAACAACTGCTGGTAAGAGAAAAAAATAGCCCTTCTGTAAGAAGCCAATTGCCCCTTAGTCTTTAAAAGCCTGCCTTCTTCAGGTGCTTCTCTACCCTGGCTAGTAGCTCCTCAGGGCTAACTGGCTTGTCAATATAATCCTCAGTTTCAAGTGTGAACCCTCGACTAACAGGAATTGAGGTTTCTGTACCCTTGGCGGCAAAAGCGGTTAGCATTAGGGTTGGGATTTTGCTAAGTTGGGGGTCTTTTTTAAGCTGCTCAGCAGCGGTAAACCCGTCTTTGACTGGCATTATTACATCCAGGAGAATCAAATCAGGTTTTTCCTCCCTCGCCTTTCGTAATCCCTCATCCCCATCGCGGGCCACAATTACCTCGTAGGGCTTGCTTTCCAGGATGACCTTAGTTGCCTCCACAAAATCAATATCATCGTCAACAACAAGGATTTTGGCTCTCTTTTCCATTCCTAATCACCCCTTTAGGCGCTTCCAGCTAATATCTAGACCTTTTCCTTCCTTCCAATGAGCCTTCCCACCCTTTCCAGCAAGATATCAGGGCTGAAGGGTTTCTCTACATAATCATCCACATCCAACTCCAGTCCAGTTTCCAGCTCGTAGCGACGGCGGCTGGCTTCCTCTCTCACCGAGGTTAGAATTAAAATTGGTATATCCCTATACTTCGACCACCTCGGGTCTTGGAGCTCTTTGCACACTGCCCATCCGTCCATCTTGGGCATCAGGAGGTCAAGAATCATCAGGTCCGGCTTCTCCGCTTTAAGGTTAGCCAAAGCCTCTATCCCATCCCGAGCGGTAACCACCTGATAGTCTTGAGATTCAAGAATCATGGTTAGTGCATCCAAGATATCAGGGTCATCATCAACTACCAATACCTTCTTTTGCATATCTCCCCCTCGCAATTATAATACAGGTCTAGGCAATAATCCAGCCCGTTCTGCAATTTCAGGGACAATATCCTCCCAGCCTACTGCCATAATGTGGACGCCGTGAATTCCCGGTATCTCTTTGAGTTGCTCGATAATCTCAATGGCTATTCCCGCTCCCTCTTCCTTAGCGTTCTTAGCCTGCTCCATCCTGGTAACTACCTCATCAAGAACGCTTACCCCAGAAACGTAGTCTCTCATATAGCGTGCCATTCCTGCTGACCTGATGGGTATCACCCCGGCCAAAATATGCACCTCCTTATCCAACCCCCGGTCAGTAACCATCTCCATCCACTTTGCGAATTTGGCTACATCGTAGACTGCCTGGGTTTGAATAAAGTCGGCTCCTGCCCTAACCTTCTTAGCCAGCCTTACCACTCGGAACTCAAAGGGGTCGGCGTAGGGATTGGCTACAGCCCCAATAAATAAGGGCACCTCCCCCGAGATATCGTCGCCGCAAAGGAATTTTTTCTCGTCTCGCATACTTTTCAGGGTTTGAATCAACTGAATGGAGTCAATATCAAAGACATTCTTGGCAGTGGGGTGGTTACCAAACATTTGATGGTCACCGGAAAGGCAAAGGATATTGCCAATGCCCAAAGCTATAGCACCCAATACATCGCTTTGAATGGCTATCCGGTTCCTGTCTCGGCAGACTATCTGCATGACCGGGTCAACGCCTTGTTGCTTCAAAAGCACACAGCCAGCCAGGCTGGACATGCGCACAATAGCAGTCTGATTATCGGTCACATTAGCGGCATCACAGCAGTGGCGAAGTAGCTCACCCTTCCTCTGCATCACTGCGGCACTAGTCCCCTTAGGCGGACCTGCCTCAGCAGTGACGGCAAACCTTCCGCTTTCCAAGACCTTCTCCAGGTTTGTTCCTGCTTTCATCACCCTCACCTCCGTTCAGTTTCACCTTTCTTGGGCAGGGTAAAGGTAAATTTGCTCCCAGTGTTGGTCTCTGGGCAAGGGCTCTCAACCCATATCCTGCCCTCATGAGCCTCCACAATCCTCTTGGCTATGGAGAGCCCTAAACCTGTCCCTCTCGTTTCTACATTACTGGCTCGAAAGAAGTCATCAAAGACACGGGGCAAGTCCTCAGAGGGGATGCCAATCCCGGTATCCGTAACTTCAACCTGTATCTCATTATCCCCTTCGTTTACCTTGATGGTTACTGCGCCCTCAGGCGTATAGTTGATGGCGTTATTCATCAAATTGGTTATTACCTGCTGGAGTCTGGGAGCTGAGCCACTGATTTTGGGAAGAGCCGGGGGCAATTCCGACTTTAACTTCACCTTCTTTTGCTTTGCCAGGTCACGCAAGTCCCCCATAGAAGCTTTGATTATTTGGTTCAAGGAAACCTGTTTCATCTCTTGGACAATTTGCCCCGTCTCGATGCGTGGAATATCTAACAGGTCGCTAATCAAAGTAAGCAGCTCATTAATCCTCTGGCTACTTCTTTCCAGCATATTTCTTTGCTTTTCAGTGAGTGCCCCGGCAAATCCGCCTAGCATGACCCAGAAGTAACTTTGAATAGCAGTAAGGGGTGCTTTCAGGTCATGAACCGTTACACCTAGAAAGCGGAGAAAGCGATTCCTTGCCTCTTCTAGCTTGGCTATCTCCTTGGAGGCCTGCTCCAGTTCCCCGGTTCTCTTCTCAAGAAGGCGTTGGCTCAATTTCACCACTTCCCGTTGCCGCTTCCTTAACTCGCCTTGAACGGAGGTAGCCATATAGGCGGTAGCGAAGAGGGCGGTTGCCAAAACAACAAGGACAGCCAGAATATAGCCTCCTTCCTTATATAGCGTAGGGGCAGCAAATCCTACTAGATTGACATGAGGTATTGCCCCGACATACTCCAAGCCTACTAGCAGCATAACCATGACAATTACCGAGGTAGCTAACAAATACACTGCCTTATAGTGAAGTATTACACTAGCCCCGATGATGTGAAGCACAAAGTAGAAGATGAAGGGGTTCTCTATTCCTCCGGTAAAATGAAGAAGCACGGTGAACGCCACTAGGTCAAGCAAGAGGTGAATGGTGCCATAGGTTCTAGCCTTCTGGATTACCAGGCCGGTCTGCAATTTTTCTACGCTTCGCGCCTGGAATAACAGCGCCAGATTACACAAAGCTACAAAGGCACATGTGCCATAAGCCGAGACGGTTGGGAACTCAATGTGGAAAACCCTGGACGCAACTAAGGTGGCAGTGATGATGGCCAGGATGGTAATCCACCTTATGGTGACGAACACCCTGAGCCACATCCTTATCGCTGCTTCCTCAGGATTGTGCCCTGGCTCACCCTCTTCAGCCAAAAAACTGTTGTCCCTGTTACTGGTATTCATCATTAAATTAAATAATGCCTTGCTTTTAAGCCTCTATTATAATCCTGCGGGGTCCTCCTTCGCGGCTGGTGCTCCAGTCCCGCAGTGGTACAATTTCCTCTAATTTATCCAATTGACCCAGAGCAGCCAGGCGGTCGTAAATCATTTGCCAGACACAAGAGATATCTGGCGATATTTCACACTTGCCATTTACTGAGCCACCACAGGGTCCATTCAGTAAGCTCTTAGCACATCTGACCAGAGGGCATATGCCTGCTGTCCTCGCCAGAATGCAATCTCCACACTGCATACAGACCTCTATAAAATGCCCTGGTGTCTCCTCCTTGCCTACAAATAAAGTGTTCAATGCTGGATAAACAGGCTTGTCAGTATAGAGGGTGACCGTTTGAACCCCGAAGGCGCAAGTCATCACCAGAATGCAATCTGCGGCTTCAATATCCTCAGCACTCTCAATTAGGGCGTCTCTGGTGAGTTCATCACAAGCTGTAGGGATCACCATCCATCCGGTAACTTTCTTACCTGCTGCTTCAAGCTTGCCTTTCATATCTAAAACCTCGGATTTGCCACCAGTGTGACACATAGTGGCGCAGGTGCCACATCCAACAAGATATACCCTTTCCACTCCACTGAGAGCTTCGCTGATCTCCTCAAAGGGTTTTTGTGCCGTGATTGTTTTCATGCTGAGCCCCCTTTCATTACTGCACTAACTGAGATCGGCTCTTCTGGAGTTGAAACATGCTCGCCTGAAACTTTCACCACGGCGCTGAAGCGAGCAGGGCACACACTGAGGCATATGCCACACTTGATGCACTTGCTCTGGTCAATAATATGTACCATCCGTTTACCACCCTTGACCGCTTGGCTAGGGCAAGCCCTGAGGCAAATCAGGCAGCCCTGACACTTGTCAGGCAAGATGTAATAAGAGCAAAGCGCGTCGCACACCACTGCAGGACACCGCTTCTCTTTTATATGAGCTTCATATTCGTCTCGAAAGTATCTTATGGTGGTCAGTACTGGATTGGGACAGGTGCGCCCCAATCCGCAGAGTGAAGTATCTCTAACCTGTTTACCTAAACTTTCAAGCAATTCTATATCTTTCTCTGAACCCTCACCTTGAGTAATTCGAGTTAGAGTGTCTAGCATTACTTTAGTCCCCAAACGACAGGGCGTACACTTGCCACAGGATTCAGACTGAGTAAAGCTTAGGAAATACCGAGCCATATCAACCATACAGGTATTTTCATCCGTAACTATCATCCCACCTGACCCCATAATGGAGCCAATCGCGTCTAGGGAGCCATAGTCAATTGGTAAATCCAAATGCCTTTCGGGCACACAACCTCCCGATGGTCCACCCATTTGAACTGCCTTAAATTTTCTCCCGTCAGGTATACCTCCACCAATATCAAAGATGACCTTCCTCATAGGAATGCCTATAGGCACTTCCACTAAACCAGTGTTATTGATCTTGCCTGCCAATGAGAATATTTTCGTTCCTTTGCTCGTCTCAGTTCCCACCCTGGAATACCAGTCGGCTCCGTTAAGGATGATAGACGTAATATTGGCATAAGTCTCCACATTATTAATATTGGTTGGCTTACTCCATAAGCCTGATTGAGCTGGAAACGGTGGCCGAGGGCGAGGCATACCTCGCTTACCTTCTATGGACATAAGAAGCGCCGTTTCCTCACCACAGACAAAAGCGCCAGCACCCTCTTTTACCCTAATTTCGAGGCTGAGTTCGGAGCCCAAGATGTTTTCGCCTAAAAAACCTAGCTCCTCTGCCTGACTAATGGCAATTTTTAGGTGCTCCACGGCAATAGGATACTCTGCCCGGACATAAATATAACCAACCTTTACCCCAATGGCATAGGCAGCGATAAGCATCCCCTCCAACACACTATGAGGGTCTCCTTCCAGCACCGCGCGATCCATAAAAGCTCCAGGGTCACCCTCATCACCATTACATACAAGATACTTGGTATCTCCGGGAGCACTCCTTACCAGCCCCCACTTCCTGCCGGTGGGGAAACCAGCCCCGCCCCGCCCGCGCAGCCCCGAGTGTTCAACAGTTTCAATCACTTGTTCGGGGGTCATAGTGGTAAGCACCTTGCTCAAAGCGGCGTAGCCATCACGGGCAATATAGTGGGATATGTTGGTGGGATCGATTATACCGCATTTACGAAGTACATTTTTCGTCTGCCCTTTATAGAAAGGAACATCGTGGGCAAAGGGGATTTTTTCCCCACTTGCTGGGTCAACATAAACCAAGCGGTCAACAATGTCACCTTTTACCAGGGTTTTGTCCACGATATCAGCGACATCGTCGGCGGTCATCTGCTGATAAAAGATATCTTGAGGGTCAATGACAATAACCGGTGCTCTGGCACAAAAGCCATGGCATCCAGTCTCCCTGACCTCTACTTTATCCTCGAGCCCCCTTCTCCTGATTTCCTCATTAAAAGCATCCCTGATTTCTTCGGCACCATAGGCTCGACATCCAGTCATACATATTCGGACACAGGTCTTATTGGGGTCTATCTTTTCCATAATTGACTGCCGAAGAGAGTTCAATTCATCCGCTGTTCTGATTTTTCCCATTAAATTTCTTCCTATCATCAATCATATTGTTTCAGAATAGTCTCCACCTTGCCAGGTGTGAGCTTGCCATAATAATTCCGATTTACCATCATTACCGGGGCGAGGAAACATGTTCCCAGACAAGCCACCGTCTCCAGGGAAAACTTAAAATCACTCGTCGTTTCGCCTTCTTTAACAACTAAAATCCGCTCTACAGCCCTTAAATTAGCGTTCGTTCCTCGCACATGGCAAGCTGTCCCTCGACAGACTCGAATCGTATTTCGGCCCCGTGGAGTTAAATAGAACTGGGCATAAAAGGTGAGAACCCCATATACTTGACCCAGCGATACCTCTAAAGCATCGGCAATACCCTTTATGGCTTCTCGGGGAACCCAGCCAAATTCGGCTTGAACTTCCTGCAGCACTGAAATTAAAACGCCTGCCTGACCTTTATATTTAGATAGTATTTTATCCAATTTGGTTAAGTCGAGCTTCTGGCTTTCTATACCCGCTTTCAAGCTAACCCACCATCATTCATAGTAGATTTTTTCATCTTCCTCTCTCCACGGTAACTAGGTAATCAACCACTTATAACCAAAGGCTTTCCTCTTTTCTCCTCTCCCCACTTCTTGGGCTTGCTCAACGCCCCTGTTGGACAGAAGGAGATACAGACATCACAATCTCGGCAAACCTCCTTATCTATTGGTTGGTCGAGATCGACTACAACCTTACAATCTAAACCCCTATAGGCTAGGCTGAATACATTCTGCTTGGCTATTTCATCACAAGCCCGTATACATCTCTGACACAAGATGCACTTTGATAAATCACGGACAATATAAGGACTTACATCCTCTATAGGATAATAGCGTTTCCTCAACCTAAATCGGGGGAGTCCTACGTCCAGGTCAGCGGCAATCTTACGTAACTCACAAAGGTTAGATTTGTCACAAACTATACAGGAATCAGGGTGACTAGCCAGCAAAAGTTCTACTATCACCTTACGACTTTCCAAAACCTTGGGAGAATGGGTATAAATAACCATCCCATTGGTGATTGGGGTATGGCAGGAGCCGACCAGAGTCCTTGAACCCTCCACCTCGACTACGCAGATACGGCAAGCCCCGATGGGGGTCAACTCCGATCTGTGACACAGGGTAGGAATCTCTATGCCGTTCTCCTGGGCAACATCAAGGATAGTCATCCCCTCACTGCCGCTCAGTTGGGAACCGTTTATGGTTATAGATATCTTACCCATTTTTAGTGTGCAAATCTTACACTATGTTACTCCTACCGTCAATACCCCAAAATTTGAGGGAAGTCAAGTTAGCTTTGGTTGTTTGACGTCAGCAAAAATGTTGAGGAGGAGCTGTTCCTCAGAGTTTATAAATATGTGACGGGCTTTTGCCAGGCTACTTCGTTGCACATTTCGTCAAAAAGTGCATCCAGGGAAAGATTTCGAGTCCCCGGAATAGTTGACCACTCTATCACGATTGACGGTCTTGCGACTATAGGGTAGCATAGGCATAGACCTGTTCATTTCAAACCAACGTACAGGAAAGCTTGGCAGCGGGTGCTTGGATGCTTTGTTACTTGAGTAAGAAGATTATCACTTACGGCAGTCGGTCGAAGTAGTACGGCCAGCCCAACCGGTGAAATGAAACATTTCAACAGATACGACCCTTCATTTCGTTTCACGATTTCAGCAACCGAGTAAGAAGCGAGACAACGCCAAGACAATGTCCTAGATGCCAGAATGAATCCCTCATAGATGATGGCTTGAAGTATAGACAAAATTCTGGACAAGACAAAAAGAGAAGACATGTCTTGAACCCCAGATACAAAATCGAAGATAAGACAGAGTTTTAGATAGGTTGTCTTTCCTGTCTTAGTTGTCTGGGAGCAAACAAAACACTAACAGGTTCTGTCTGAAGTCTTCAACCAATTAATAATGGCTTTACGCCTCTTAACACCCAAAGACAACGCTGTTTGGATTTTGTCTTGGTTGCGCTTTGCTTAAACAACATGGAGTGGCTTAAGGTGGCTTCACCATCGATTCTGTGCAGGTAAGACAGGTCAGACGAGACGGTAAAGACAACGCTGTTTGGATTTTGTCTTGCAAGACTACGCCTAAAGCTAAATAGTCTAACAAGACCGTGTTATAGTTTCTAAATACCTTTGAGAGAACTTGAGGGAAGAATTACATTACACTTGGGGCTAAGACCTTAGGTTTCCTCGCCGTTCGTCTTGGTGTTGCTGAAAAGCTCCTCCCTTCTAGCTATGATTAAACCCTTCCTAAAAGTTCCCTCTTTTAACCTTCAAAAGCCCTTTGACATGGGCTTAGCTAGGCACTACAATGGTAATAGAGGTGAGCGGTGGCGTTTGTCAGAGCTAAACGACAAGGCAACAGAATCTATTACTATCTCGTGGAAAGCAAGCGAGAGGGCAAGAAGGTAAGACAAAAAGTTATCAAATATCTGGGTACCGAGCTGCCGACAAAAGAGCAAATAGAGGCTATGAGGAGGGAGCAATGAAAGCTGCAATCTATTGCCGGGTATCAACCGAAGACCAGGAAAAAGAAGGCACATCATTAGATAGCCAGTTAGAGGCATGTCTTAGAAAAGCTAAAGAGCTCGGCTATGACGTTCCACAAGAGCTTATCTTCAAAGAAACCTATTCGGGTTTAAGCCTTGACTGTCCACAGCTCACTACATTGCGGAGCAAGGCAAGGAACCGTGAAATAGCAGCTATCATAGTTTATACACCGGATCGGCTGTGCCGCGTAGGGGAAGATATCCTCACGCTGGCCAAGGAATTTAAGCTATACGGCGTTAGGCTAGCCTTTGTCAAAGAACAAGAGGGCGAAGTGTTACTCAGAGGCGTAGCTGGTGTGGAAAAGTTCTCTTTGGTGGGCAGCATGGAGTTCGGCGCTTTATCTATTCCAGAACCACCCCTGTGCCGTAGGCTAGCACCTCGGCCGCATTCTGCATTATCATTGAGGTGGTAAACCTCATACTGACCACGGCGTTAGCCCCTTGCTTCTCGGCATCCTCTACCATTCTCTGGATGGCTTCTTCCCTAGCCTCAGCCATCATCTTGGTGTACTCGGTTATCTCACCACCAACTATACCTCGCAGTCCAGCCATAATATCCCTGCCCACATGCCTCGCCCGAATCGTGCTCCCCTTAACCAGCCCGATAGTTTTGGCAATCGTTTTTCCCTCTATTTGACCTGAGGTGGTAACAATCATTTCTCTACCTCCTTGAAATTCTCTGCTTTAGCCTTTTTAATCCTGTCTTTAATCGCCACTCCAATGAGAACCAATACCCCGACACTAATGGCACCGGCGGCTATCCTGATAAGCAGCGGAATGTCACAAGCCGTAAAAAAGCCCTTAACCCCCCAGCCGATTAAAGCTAAAATACCCAGACCAATCAGAATAAAGGCTAAATTTTGCCACATAATTAACCCCCCTAATAGGTTTTTATTTGATAACCCTTCCCCTTTAAGCACCCAGAAAAATCTTCGATTTTTCAGGGAACCCGCTTTGTCCCCCTCCCTTATAAAGGGAGAGGGATTGGGTTATGTAAGAGGGACTTCGTCCCTCTAAAACTGCCTGTGATTGTATTTGGAGGCTTCGCCTCTCTTTGACTCTCCTTTAGCATTAGGCTACCTCTTCCCACCCTCACACCCTACGAGGCTCATGAGTGAAGCTCCTGTGGGGGGGGTGGGTGGGAGAAACAGGTGTTTAAAAACTCCTATAAATCAATAGTTTATCTTTTTCTCTTCCACACCGTCCCCTTGGGGGTATCCTCAAGGGCTATGCCCAGTTCCCCCAGTTCCAGTCTGGCTGGTAGCTTTCACATTTACGCCTGCGCTTCCTTGATTGCCTCTTATAGCTTACTCACATTATTGCCGAGGGCGTTTGCAACCCCTTCTGGCTTACTCGGTTTCTAGGGTGGCGAACCATGCTACGTCGGCGTTGTCGCCTGCTGTTGACGAGGCTGTGGTAACGTTGCAGATAACGGTGAAGTCGTCGGTCGTCACGCTCTTTATCCAAACAACATAGGCAATAGCACTTGGGTCATCCGGGTTAGTTAGATTTGCGGTTACCCTAGGCACCTTCACGAATGGCACGGGGAATGTGATAGTGTGCTCCTTCAAACCGCTGCTGTCGATAGGAACTAGGTTCTGAGCCAGACCGCTCTGTGAGATTTCCAGGATGGAGCCTGTTCCACTGTCTGAAATGCTCCCAGCCACGTTTCCATAGCAGTAGTTTGCCGTTAGCTTGTTAAGGTCGCAGTTGGCGGTGGCAATGTTTATGCCATAGTTCTGTTTACCATTGGTGGCAAAGCAGTGGTTGGAAGCGATGAGGTTGGAGTCACAATCATCCTTTA
>Ga0209986_10002817_pt1 | contig 15588 bp, 13 predicted proteins | sample BlataG_FD_183168 | JGI IMG/M metagenome (GOLD analysis project Ga0209986, IMG submission 183168) | Deep subsurface microbial communities from Black Sea to uncover new lineages of life (NeLLi) - Black_00105 metaG (SPAdes) (version 2) | ecosystem: Environmental > Aquatic > Marine > Oceanic >...
CGTAGGAAGATCGAGCGAAAGTCCACATTCTCTCATCCCATTCCCCGCGTGGTAGTTCACTGATTCCGATGACATGTCCTCCGAGCTCTTCACAGATCTGCTTTGTCAATTTGATGTCGCTCTCAAGCTGATCTTTTCTGAGGCGACCAAGAGTCGCCGAAGCCACGACAGGAGGCCATTCGTGTTTCGGAATTCCATACTCCTCGCCGAGCATATCCATGAAGAAGTCTAGGATTCGTCCTTCATAGAGCGATATGAACAGGGTATGTACCTCGTTCTGTTTCAGTTCTATCAGAAACGTTTCAGCCTGCTCTGCTGTGTCGAATCCATATGTTTCGTAGTGGAAGTGATGCAATCTCTTGAACGTCTTCACTGACACACTGGTGATGATTCCAAGACAGCCCAGAGACCCTATGAATAGGCCTGTCAGGTCCGGTCCGAAGGCATAACGCAGAAATGGACCGGGAGCATTCGGATTGCCCTCTGTGCCTGTTTGGATTATTGTGCCATCCGGCAGAACTACTTCAAGTCCGAGGACCATCTCAGCGATGCAACCATATGTGCTTGAACCCGGTCCGGCGCCATTGACAGCAACATTCCCGGCCAGTGTGCAAACTAACGCTGACTCCGGATAGATAGGTACCCAGAGGTCATATTGGTTCAGGAACTTATCGAGCCTGCCAAAAGTAACTCCTGCCCCAACCCTGACTGATCTGAGGTCCTCAAACATCGTGATGTCGTCAAGTCTTAGGAGTTCAACAACCAGACCATCAGGTTTCGGAATGGCCTCTCCCTGAAGGCTGGACCCTCCAGATCGTGGTGTCACTGGAACTTTATACTTGTTGGCAACCTTGAGAATCTCAACAACCTCTTGAGTACTTCCAGGTCTTACAACAGCTCCAGGATGAACTGAATCGTATCCTGTCGATGCCGAAGCGGAATAAGTCAGAAGTACATCATCACGTGTCGACACGAACTCGTCGCCCACGATCCGGGCAAGCTCATCTACTACTCTCTGATCCACAAGTCACATCTCCCGTTTCTGAATGTTGCTAGAATATGTGCTTCAACTTCATTAGGTCGGAAGCTGAACCCTTTACTTTCAGTTTTCTCTTGAGAATCGCAGTTGTAGCCCCCATCTCCTCCAAGAAGAGCTTACGGATTGTTTCTTCTGAGGCCTCAACCCGCATGTCGGGACTGTCAACGGGGCCCTCGTTAACCAGTATCGTATTGTTTGCAACGAGAAAATGGTACTGCTTTCCATCCTTGAGGGTCAGCAAAGCCTTGCGTTCCCAACCCTCTAGGGCTTCTTGGGTATTCTTGCGTTCAAGACCGGTGGCGATTTTCTCGCGCATAAATTCAAGGAAATCCTTTGTCATTTCAAATCACTTCTCTATCGCGCACCAAAGGGCACCGCAAAAAGCTTTCCTTTTGGTCTAGGCGCTGGTGTTCACTTCTTACTCCTGTGCTTCTTAACTACTTTGAGGAACTTCTTGACATTCTCTGTTATGACTTCGTAGTTCCCTTCCTTGATAGCTTTCTTGTCCGTGATGGCACCGCCCACTCCAAGTGCAAAGACACCCGCATCAAGAAGGGGTCCTGCGGTTTCAAGGTTCACCCCGCCTGTGGGGATTAGAGGTATCTGTGGTAGTGGTGCCCTGACCGCCTTGATGTAGGATGCTCCTCCTACGGTCCCACATGGAAACACCTTCACTGCGTCAGCTCCCATGGTGTAGGCTTCAAGAATCTCTGTCGGGGACAGCGCTCCGGGGAACACCGGTTTCGCATACCTTCTAGACATCTCGATGAGATCTCTGGAATAGGTAGGGCTAACGATGAACTCGCTACCAGCCAGAATGGCTCTGCGAGCAGTTTCAGGATCAAGGACCGTGCCAGTGCCAATGAGCACTTCATCGCCAATCTTCTCTGATAGCTGACGAACGCACTCTGTGGCTCCAGGCACACTGAATGTAATCTCGATGATGTTTACACCCCCCTCAAGAAAGGCATCAGCAACTTTGAACGCGACATCTATCGAGTCCACCCTGATGATCGGGATGAGTGCAGTTTCACTGATTAGATTCATTGCATCTTGTTTGTCCCACATAGTATTGCTCACCTACCTCTCGATACGCAGGCCGCGCTTGCGTCCCTTGATGAGGTTCTCGACTTCTTCCCGGTAGATAAATGCTAAGTCGCCAGGCACAGAGTGCTTTAGGGCTGAGAAGGCTGAGCCGAACTCAACTGCTTTCTGAAGATCCTTCAGCTTGAGATATCCATAGATAAATCCTGCACTGCAGGAGTCGCCTCCTCCAAGCCTGTCAACAACTTCGATGTCGTATGTCGGACTCCTGTACACCTTGCCATCTGAGTAGGCAAAGACAGACCACTTGTTATGCCAAACAGACGGGGTCTCGCGGAGAGTTATGACGACCACTTCGAATCCAAACTTGTCTGTTAATTTCTGTGCAACCTCTTCGTAATCATTGCCTTCGATGCCATAGACGACCTTCGTGTCTTCTTCCGTCGTTATCAGGACGTCAATGTACTTCGAGGCCGGTTCGGTGAATTTACGAGCCTCATCAGTCGTCCAAAGCTTACCACGGTAGTTGACATCATAGGAGACCTTGCATCCTTGTTCTTTAGCAGTCCTCAGAACCTCTTCGGTAGCCCGGGCGCACGACTCACTCAATGCTGGCGTGATTCCGCTGGTGTGAAACAGCTTCGTGCCTTTCAGGATGTCCCCCCACGGAACCTCACCTGGTGTGATTCTGCTGATTGCTGAATGCTTTCTATCGTAGATGACTCGATTTGTCCTTGGTGCCGCTCCGAACTCTACGAAGTAAACACCACATCGACTACCGGGATCCCAGAGAATGTGCGATGTATCAACTCCGTGCTCCCTTGCCTTGTTGCGTATAAAATGTCCAACAGAGTTGTCACCAAGCTTGGTCACGTATGCTGATTTCAAGCCGAGTCTTGCACATGCCACTGCAACGTTCATTTCGGCGCCGCCTGCATTAGCGTTGTAACTCACAGTGTTCTCGAATCGCATGAAGTCAGGGGGCGAAAGCCTTAGCATTACTTCACCGAAAGTAACGACATCGTAACCCATCAAGTTCAGCCTCACCTGTCAGCTTAATCTGGGTATGGATGAGTTGCGCGAATGTTAAATGTGTCGTTTAACAAGGTATTTTCTAGCCTGTTCCTGTGGAGAACTCAGTACGAGCTATGACCTCGTCCTGGACGAATGGATCGAGTTCGATGAAATAGGCGCTGTACCCTGCCACTCGAACTATGAGGTCTCTGTGAAGATGAGGATTGGCTTTTGCATCCTCAAGGGTCTCTCTGTCGACTACATTAAACTGCACATGGAGGCCGCCAAGCTTGAAATAGGCATCGACTAAACCGATGAATCTCTTCCGTCCCTCGTCAGTGTCAAAGCTATGTGGCATAAATTTCATGTTGTAGAGTGTTCCATTGTAGCAGAGCCCGTGGTCAAGACGGGCTACTGACTTCATTGCGGCGGTTGGTCCATGCATATCCCGACTGTGTGCTGGTGAAACGCCATCCGACAACATGAGTCCTGCCTTCCGTCCATCCGGCGTTGCACCTACGGTTTCGCCTTGGGGGATATACATTGACACTGAGAACAACGCTCCATGATATGGGCCATCACGTGTTGTCATTCTCGATTGGATGGATTCGCAAAATGCTTTTCCAGTGTCACGAGCGAGCATGTCGACCTTTTCCAAATCATTGCCGTACTTCTCTGAATCATTGTCAAGGCGGGCTCTAAGTTCCTCGTGTCCTTCAAAGTCATCCGCTAAGGCCTCCAGAAGATTGCTCATAGTCAACTGCTTGGTTTCAAACACGTATTTTCTAATCATGGAGAGGGAGTCTGCAACCATGGCAACTCCAACGCCCATTATGCCGCCTGAGTTGTACTTGGCACCGCCCTCTTGCATTGTCCTCCCGTTCTTGAGGCAGTCCTGCAGGAGCGCCGAGATGAAGGGCGTGGGTTTCTCACTGGCCAGAATGCCAGCAGCGATCCTGTCCGCGCTGGTAAGAAGGTCTATTGCATGGTCAATCTGTTCCTCGTAGGCATTCCACAGTTCGTTAAATGATTCGAAGTCCTGTGGATTGCCGGTTTCAGCTCCCACCATGTTTCCTGTTCTCGGGTCTTTGCCCCCGTTCAAGGTGACTTCGAGTATTCTCAATAGGTTCACATACCCGATGTTGGCTCTTGGATCACTTTTCCCTTCAATGATGGGCTCGACACATCCCAGTACGGAGTAATCGTGCGCTTCTTCCTTATCCGTTCCTTTCCTCGCCATTAGTGGGATGATGACTTCATCATTGAACAAGCCGGGCATGCCCAAGCCCTGCGAAACTACTTCGGTGACCTTCATTTTCGTGTTCTCGGCCGTGTTCTTATGCCACCTGAATGACACAGTTGGCTGAGTCACTCTCACGTTCGTAGTAGCTTCGAGGACTAGGTCTGTGACCTCATTACACACATCATTACCATCCGAGTCCTGTCCTCCAATTGTCAGATTCTGGAACATCGGATGTCCTGCAAATGCAATGCTGTAGTATTCATTTCTCAGTTTGATTATGCTGGAGAATTTGATCCACAGCATCTCAAGGAGCTCGAGAGCTTCTTCCCTTGCCATTCGTCCAGACTCGATGTCCTTGAAGTAGTAGGGGTGCATGTACTGGTCGAATCTCCCCGTGGAGATGGAGTGACCATTCGATTCGATCTGCACGAGTAGCTGAATGAACCAGAACGATTGCAATGCTTCTTGAAAGCTCTGAGCGGGCTTAGCTGGAACTCGTCTGCACACCGTTGCAATGGTGAAGAGTTCCTTCTTTCTTTGCGCATCCTTCTCGCTCTTCGCTTGTTCTTCCGCCAGCTCTGCGAATCTCTCTGCGAATCCTACCACAGCACGAATCTCAATCCCGACCGCCTCGTAGAATGCTAATTTCTCGGAATCGTCTTCCGCTTCCTTTAGAACCTCGGTTTCTGCTAAGATAGCCTCTAGGCCATCATTCAGCACGCGTCGATAGTCAACAATCACATGACCTATGCCTGTTCCCGGTGCTCCAATGGTGAACAATCCGGCTTTGGATGCACGCTGGGCTGCTTCGGGCATTTCCGTCGCGCATATCTCAGCAGTGCTTCTTCCTCTCCAAAATTTGAATACTTCGCGAAGCGTGTTCTTGTCCTTCTCGCTAATGAGGAACTTCTCAGTTCGTCGCTTCTCGAACCTGTTCAATTCCTGCTCTATCCATTTCCAGCTGTACTCTGGGAATATCTGACATGATCTCAGCGTTGATCCCATATTCCCTACAATGAGTTCCTCAGGCTCAATCCGGATTGTCATATTGAGAAGGACGTTGGCAAAGGCCTTTGCTAGCCTGAGTTTGGCTGGTTCTTGCACATGCTCTTTGATGGCGGCCGTGAAGAGCTCAGCTCGCTCAGACGATATCGTGGGGGGCGATTCGAGCATCCTCTGTTTCATGCGCTTCGTTCTGGAGGTCATCCCTGAAAACACTACCAACGCATCACTTTATTCTTCTGTTAGGGGTGCTGTATCATCTAAGAAGCTTTGGTAGGTAGGTATCCAATCTCTGCAATGCGTTTTCTATTCGTTCAGTGGACACAGCATAGCATAGACGGAGGAAACCTTCTCCATATTGCCCGAATCCGGATCCGTGGACTGTGACAACACCAGTGTCATCTAGGAGTTTCTTAGCGAGGTCAAACGATTTCAATCCGCAAGCCCTTACATCAGGAAACACGTAGAACGCACCACCTGGGCGATCTAGCTCTATACCCTCGATGCTTTGCAGCCCTTTTGTGATGATGTTCCTCCGCTTCTTGAATGTGTCATGCATCTCCTTTACACAGTCCTGCGGACCATCTACTGCAGCCTGCGCTGCCTTCTGCGAGATTGAGGTAGGATGAGAAACGAAGTGCTCCTGAAGCATTGTCATGGCTCGAATAATTTCTGCAGGGCCCGTGGAAAAGCCGATTCTCCATCCTGTCATAGCATAGGTCTTTGAGAATGAAAAGAGGGTGATTGTCCGCTCCTTCATTCCTGGAAGTGCCCCAAAGAGTCCTGGATTCTCTTCTCCGTAATGGAACTTCTCATAGGCTTCATCGGAGAGCACGAAGAGGTCATGCTGGATGGCTAGGTCAGCAATCTTCTCCATTTCCTTCCTCGGCAGAACACCCCCGGTTGGATTGTTTGGGTGGTTCAAGACTAGCAATTTCGTTCTATCCGTAATCAGTGCCTCGATGTCTTCCGCTCGAACACCGAATCTGTTTTCCTTCTTCAACTGCACTGGAACAGGTTTTCCTCCTGCCAGTAGGACGTGGGAGCGATGACTAACGAAACCTGGGTCTGGATAGATCACCTCATCTCCCGGATTAACCAGTGCCATGTTCGTCAGGACGAGTGTGCCCATGCCCCCCACAGTACAGAGAATCTCGGTTTCTGGGTCTGCGACGATATTGTTCTCACGCTTCAGCTTTCTAGAAAATGCCTCCCGGACCTCAAGGAGACCCGCATTGTGCGTGTACTTGGTGAATCCATCATCCATAGCTTTCTTGGCCGCCTCGATTATGAAACTGGGGGTATCGAAATCGGGAAGCCCCACAGTCATGTCCAGGATGTTCTCCCGACCGAAGGCCATGTTGTACATCCTTCTGATTTCGCTTTGCGGAATCAGTTTGTTTCTATCTGCAAGCATCAAAAGCACCAATGAATCGACGGGTGCAGACTCCCCGTTTAAATAACCTCTTGAAGCGCCGCTTTAAAGGATGGCTTAAGATATATGGGGATGTACTTAATCTTCGCTGCAATCACATCCGTATCGAAGGGCCAAGGATGCGTGACGAATGACCGGTCCATCAGCAAACGATGTCAGAAGAAGCAACATGGTCACGTTAGCCTCCACTCATGTGGTCTATATCGAGGCTATCCGCAGACTAATGGGGGACGAAGGCTTAGCGGCAATCGGAGAAGCCAACCGCTTGCACGGCATAGAGCTTGGGAACGAAGGCATCAAGAACGGGGGTCTCAGAGAGGGAGACTTGGCGTCCATCTTTGGGTTCTTCGATGGAGCGCATCCATACTTCGGGTTTGACATTGAGTTGCTTAAGGCATCAGATGGGGTTCTGGAGATGAAAGTGACCTCCTGTCCCTGGATTGATACATTCAGGGCAAAGGGTGCTGGTTCTGACATCTGTCACTGGGTATGTGAAATCGACGTGGGAATCGGTCAAGCCGTAGATCCGAATACAACGATGACTCTGCCCAAGTGTATGATGCGCGGAGATGATTACTGCATTTACAGATATGAGAAGCGATAGTAGGTTGAAGGTGAAACCATGGTCGATAAGAGAAGCCAGATAATCGAGCGTTGTTTGAAACTTTATGTGCCAGCTCTGTCTGATGGCGCTGATGAAGTGGGCATAGGGCGTGTCTGTATGGATCGTGGCATCAAACCGATGACGGTGAAACAAAAGATGGCTGGATTCGCACGACCTGGGAAGCTGGTGAGGTCACCTGTTGGTCGCCCGTACGATGAGGCCCAGCTGGATCAGTTCATGAGTCTTGCTACCAAGGCGAAATCTAACGACTTGATTGTGATCAACATGTCCGATGCCACGGATTGCTCTGGTTGGGGTCAGGTGCTGACGCAAATAGGCCAACCACTGGGGATTCGTGGTGCTGTAGTAGACGGCACTGTCCGCGACATTGAAACCATTGATAAAACGGATTTCGTTGTCTTCGCTAGGGGTCGTCATCCCGCCACGATGCGTGGACGCATGAACATGGAGAGTATCGGCGAGCCAATACTATGCGGCGGCGTGACAGTTCATCCCGGAGATCTAGTCTTCGGCGATGGTGATGGTGTGGTCGTTGTGTTTCAGGACTCCATTGATGAAGTTCTGGCAGCTGCAGAAGAAATAGTAGACACTGATGACTGGTGGGCCAAGAAATTGGACGAGGGTGAAGACCCTCATGAACTCCATAAGGATCGACCGATACCTTAGACGCGGAGCAACGATGGTTATTCCTCATCTACTTTGCAGAAATCGGGTATTTCCCCTTCTTCTCCGCATAGTCGTACATTTCCACAATCTTCTCAGGGGTCGAGTCAGGTTGTAGGTTATGTGCCGGTGCGAATATGTAGCCGCCTCCGGGAGCGAAAGCTGAAAGCCTTGTTTCAACTTCCTTTCTCACATCATCCAAGGTGCCAGTTGCCGCCATTGCATCTTGCAGGTCAACGCCTCCATGGAAACAGATACGGTCACCGTATTTCCTCTTGAGCAGTGCTGATTCCATTCCCCTTGCCAGAGGCTGAAGGGGATTCAGAATGTCAACCCCGACTTCAATGAGGTCATCAATCATCGGCTCCATGGCCCCGCAGGAGTGATAGAGCACCTTGAGATGCGGAGCGCGCTTGTGGATATCGCTGTAGATTTTCTTGTGCCTCGGTTTGACCAAGTCACGATACATCTTGGGACTCATTATGAGACCGTGTTGATGGCCAAGGTCATCGCCCACTAATACAAGGTCCAAGTAATCCCCCGCCTCGTCAAGGAGCACTCTGTTCATCTCAATTGCCAGATTCATTGACTTGTCCATCATGGCCTTTGCAAGGTCCTTTCGAGTGGCCAAATCAACAAGGAACTTATCGAAGCCTCTCATGTAGTGTGCACAGATTTCGAATACGCCCCAAGGTCCGCCGACCATCCCGACAACTGCAAGGTCTGTTTGCTCATGAAGATGCTTTGCTCGCTCCACAACACCATCCATCCTTGAGGAGTCATCAGGGTCTAACCAATCGTATTGTTCAACCTGTTCGACCTCGGTGAACTCAGCCCACGGGAAGTGAACGACCTCCAAGTAGGGACCAAACCACGCAAAGCGAGATCCGAACTCGCTGTCAATCGTGCCATCGCCATGGTCCTTTGGCTCAAAACTTGATGACGGATTCATGTACACGCGTCGAAAATCCACATGGAGCTTGCGAAGCATCTCCTCTGAGATCTTCCAGTTGCTCATAATGCCCCATTCTTGGGTTTCAGGTGCTGTGATTCCGAGGTGGCTCTTGAGGTTCTCATAGGCCGCCCCTGTTATCCAAAGGTCAATTGGTACCCGGTCAGGTTCCTCGTGGTTCATGGCCTTCTGGAATCGTTCACGGGGTTTCATGTTGTCTACACTCGTTTTCCATATTAAAAAGACCTGTGAATGCCGCTCCTTTTGGAGTTTAAGTTAAATTGAAACCGCAGTGCTTAATTAAAGCGGATGTAATCGTCTGGCACCTAGACCGCAAGAGCGACCTAGTTGGGATACCGGAAAGAAGTGACAAGAGATGGTCGATGTCGGTAAAATAACCAGACTCCTGGTTGAAATTGTTGGTCCCGATCGTGTCAGTGATAAGCACTTTGACTTGATTCCTTATGGGCGAGACCTCAGCCCGGCAAAGGAGAAACTCCCAACTCATGTCGTTATGCCGAAGAGCCGCGAGGAGATTCAGGAAATCCTGAAGATTGCAAATAAGCATGACATGCCCATCTACATACGAGGGGGTGGAACTTCACACTGGGATGCATTCCTTGCTCAAGAACCTGGCATCATGCTTGACCTATCATTCTTGAATGCCATAGTAGAGATAAACCAACGCGATTTAACCGCCACAGTCCAACCGAACTGCACATGGGCGAAACTGGATTTCGAACTCAGAAAACAAGGACTTACTTACCTCTGTAGCGAAGCAGGCGGTCCTGCAATGACGATTGGTGGGTCAGTTATGAAGGGTGGCGGCGGTCCCCATGGCACAGCAAAGTTTGGGTTCCACGGCAATCAGGATATAATCACACTTGAGATGATTTTACCCAACGGTGAAACTGTGGAAACTGGCTCGGCGGCGTGGCCAAGCGCTGGTAAGTTCAAGAGGCAGTGCCTGGGTCCTGACTTGGCTGGGCTGTTTATCGGTGCTGAGGGCATTCTGGGTATCTGCACGGAGCTGACTCTGCGAATCCGACCTGCGACAGATTTCAAGGAGCGTCTCCTAGCCACAATGGACCGCCTTGACAAGGTCATGGAGTTTGGGCACTTCATCAGCCGCCATGTGGGCGACGAATACCTTCAGGGAGCCTATCTCTGGGTGGATCCCTCAGCCCCAGATGTGTTCTTGTTAATGATGGATGTCTTTGGATATGAGAGGGAAATCATTGAGCACAGAAAGGCGCGTGTGATTGAGAAGGTGAAGGAACTTGGAGGGGTATTCGGCGATTCAGAGCCTGCGAATGGTTACTTTGATGGAATCCTGACAGGCCTCACCGACATATTCACCACGGGGGTGTGGCACTTCTTCGGGTCGGGGTCTCTACGGATTGATGACATTGGAATTATCTACAAGATTTGGAGAGAGGAAGTTATCGAGAAGCGAGGATACACGAAAGCCGGATTTGGAGGGAATTTCCTGCCACGTGATTGGCTCGCATTCATGGTCACGAACTACAAGGAGCCAGAAGAATCTGAGATGATAATGAAGCTCGCCGATGAGATTAATGAGCTGGTACTCAGTGGTCCAGTTGTTCCATATGGTATTGGCGGGCGAGAAGGACTCAGATCAATTGTTGAGGCTCGAAATACCGGATACTATCGTCTGCTCAAGGTAATCAAGAAAGCAGTGGATCCAAAGAACATACTGCAACGCGGCATCTTCATCCCAAAGGAGGAGCTGCCATGAGAATTGAAGAGTACGCAGAGATGATCTATGCGTGCGGCAGGTGTGAGTTTTGTCGCGGCTTTGATTTCAATGAGCGCTGTCCTGAGATATTCACACAGAATTGGGAGTCATCAACCGCGCGAGGCAGGATGCTAATTGCGCGTGCCCTCTTAGAAGGCAAGCTGGAGTATACTGAGGACCTTGCTGAGAGAATCTTTGGCTGCTTTCTCTGTGCCCGGTGTAAAGAGGAATGCAAGAAGGCCGCTCAAATTGACATAATCGAAATAACGAAGGCAATGCGTGCTGACTTTGTGGACCATGGGGTGAAGATTCCTGAGGCTGGAAATGAGATGGCATTCCTGGCCACGGAGAAGGGGAACATCTTTGGTGATAGCCCTGCATTTCATGCGAAATGGGCGGAAGGTCTTGAGTTTAAGAGAGGTTCAGGCATTCTATTCTATCCCGGCTGTCTTGCCAGTCATCGGTTCAAAGAGAAGACGAAAATCTTAGTACAGCTACTCCAGGCGGCAGGTTATGATCTGGACTTCCTTGGAGATGAGCAGACATGCTGTGGGACTCCCCTCTGGATAACCGGAAACATGGCAGAGGCCAAGACGATGGTTTCAGCACAGCTGAAAAAGATGCAAGACCGCAGTGTCAAAGAAGTTATCACACCCTGCCCATCCTGTTTTAGGGCCTTTGACGAGGAATACCCCCGAATCCTCGGGATTGAGAAGTTGCCAATCAAGGTGCGCCACACAAGCGAAGTCCTAGAGGAGATTGTCGAGAAGAAGAAGATTAAGCTCAAGCACAAAGTGAAGAAACGTGTGACATACCACGACCCGTGCGAGATTGGTAGGTATCGGGGTATCTACGAACCCCCCCGAAAGGTATTGGAGGCCATCCCTGGACTTGAGTTTGTGGAGATGAGTCGAAAGGAAGCGGAGTCTTTTTGCTGTGGGGGTGGAGGAGGGGTCAAGCTGATGTACCCCGATTATTCTCAGGCAGTGTCTCGTGAGCGCCTCAACGATGTATTGGCAACGGGGTCCGAGATAGTGTCAACCATCTGTCCCGCATGCGAGATGAATCTGACTCATGCAACGTACGAAGCGGATGCAGCAATCAGGGTCCTAGATGTTGCTGAACTCGTAGCTGTGTCTGCAGGACTTGTCGATGAGGAGATTCTTGATCCCTACTACATTCCTGAGGATTGAGAAGTAACTTAGAAGCTGAGGCAATGACCTCAACCGCCAACCGCGGCTATCATGAATACTATCAAGTCGCCGTTTGATAGGCGCGTCTGCTCTCCCTGATGGGCAACCATATTCTTGCCATTGACAATGACCACAGCGTCACGCTTCAACGTCCTGTTCTCTGTGTCCCCCAGATACACCTCGAATTTCTCACCGTACTCCTCATGAAGCTCGTTGATCAGGTCTCTGACAGTGGAATTCGGTGCGGTCTCGAAGCTGAACTTGTCATGCTCATGGGATTTCAGCCCCTTGTGCATCAGCTTCACGAGGATTTTGGTCATTACATCCACCAGACGGTCTGGGGTGGTATAGTTAAAGTTTAAATTAAGTCTGATGATGTGGGACTTACACATTTAGGCGATATGCCAGATACTGAACGCGTCAAGAAAAGGCTCGAGTTCAGTCTTTAACAGACATTGGAACTGGTTGCTGAGCAAAGTGACGGAACCGAGTGAATCAAGACTAACCCTCAAGGAATGGCTCGCCGAGCACGCTCGTGCGGAAGCCATACATTACAAGAAAATAGCCAATGCACTTCAGCGGGATCCCGCCTCGGTTTCTGCCTCTCTATCAATCGAGAGAAAGCAGGCCCAGGAAGGCAATCGGCCGCCGTATTTCATAAGAACGGCGCCGGGGCTCTACCGCTACAATGATTTATGCGAGGGCGCAATTGATGAGGATCTCATTGTTGAAGTCCGAGCTCGCGCTGACGAGTTCAACCTTGCCACGCGAAGGGAGATGCGCCAAGCTATCGCTAGGTTGGACATGGACGGTTTCGAGAAGCTTGCTAAGATTATCCTAGCAAACATTAGGGCTCGATACAAAGATATGAAAGTGATTCATCGCAACGAACGCTCGGTGGTCATGCTAACTTCATGGCTTGATGATGGTGGGCTCTCACCTGTCGTGGTCTATGCGAAGAGATGCGCGCTTGATGAGCCCATTGGCCGTGAAATAATCTCTGAGATTCGCGGAATACTGCCAACTGTCAGCGCTAATCAAGGCGTGCTCATCAGTAATGGCATTGTGTCGAGAGAGGGCAAGAACGAAGCCCTTGGCTACGCAGTGAATGATGTGAAGGTTTCAGTGCCCCCGGTTCACATTATGGACATCGATATAGTTCTCAATGTATTGTTTGAGAGTAGGACCGGAGTGAGGTTCAGAAGTGTCGACGTCTTTCTGCTGGATGAAGATTTCTTCGACCAGCTATCGGAATCCGACTAGATGCTTTAGGCATGCACGCTTTAGGATACCTTAGATGCGTTTGGGCATTTAGGTTTAACTTATGCTTAACATTATTGTATGGAATAACCGCCCATAGAACGCCTCTAGAAGCCGTTTTGACGTGTCGAAAACGCGCGAATATCGACGTTTGCACCTTCTGCCTTAAGTGTTAAATATGCGTTTACCTTTATCTTCTGCTATCACGGAGAAGTTCTTTTTGCCGTGAGAGAGAAAAATAAAGGAGAAAACACGCAATGAGTGAGGAGGATAAACTCCTATTCGTGCGAGAAAGCTCTGGCCTAGTTAAGGAAGTAGGCACAGGAATGGCTTTGCTTCTACCGATAGCCCTAACGTTGGGTCCGTGGTTCCATTTCGCTGGACCACAGATCTCGACATGGTTCCCTGGTGCACACATTACAATTATGTTTGCAATAGGTGCTGGCACGGTATTCTTTGAAGCACTTGCTCTCATGTGTCTGATGCTTTCAATGCCCAGGTCAGGCGCCTCGTACTACTTTACTGGAAGAGGCCTCAGCCCGATCTTCGGTGTCATGGAAGGTTGGCGAAGCGTAATCACGAACCCTGTCTTCAGGGGAACTGGAAGCTTCTTCGCGGTGCAAATCTTCGCTGGTGGTCTGTATGTCATGGGAATGGCGACAGGCGATCCTGGGATCCTTGCAGCAGCAGTAGCCCTGAATGAACCACTCAATCTGTTCATCTGGGCCACACTAATGACCCTTGTGGGCTTTGTATTCAGCTATCTCAATGTCAAGTGGTTGGGCTGGTTCATAATTATCGGCGGGATAATTAACATACTGGCATTACTTACAGCTGACGTGGTGATGCTGATGACTCCGATGACATCCTCAATCTGGGACGGAGTCTTTGGCGCTGGATCATATGCGACAGTAGATGCAATCAATGTCACGACACCAGTGGATTATGTCACTTTCAACCCAGGTGCAATAGGACCGGCACTCATCCTTACTGTAGGTATGATGTGGCCGTATCTTATCATGCCAGTGGCTGGAGAGGTTTCACAGCCCAGCAAGAATATCCCTCTGAGCAACGTAGGTGGTTGGGCAGGAATTGCATTCTTCTTCCTGCTGTCCGGCTTTGCGTTGGAGCAATGCATGGGTGATTTCCTGTACAAGGCAAACATAGCATTCACATTCTTCCCAGGATTCGGCAATTATGCTGCTGTAATTCTAGGCGTGAATCCGCTTGCCTGGTTTGTGATACTTTGCCCAATCTACGCAAGTGTATTGGACGCCCCGAGTAATGCTCTGTGGGTCACTAGGCCGTTCCACTCAATGGCAATGGACCGGTTCTGCCCCGAAGCATTTGCGAGCGTACATCCGAAATATCATGTACCACACATATCCTTGTACTTCTGGCTGATAATCACCATTGGTACAACGGCATATGCCACATGGCTGCAGATGACTTACGGCACTGCGCTTAGCGCGCTCATAGGTGTCGGATACACGTATGTGTTCATCAGGTGGCAAATGGCATTAGCTGCCGTAGCGTTACCGTACTATCGGCCTACGTTATGGGAGCGGAGTGGGGCATGGAAGATCCTTGGCATCCCGCTGATAAGTATCGGTGGACTCATCTCCGGCGCTGTATTCTTCTGGGCCATTATAGCGTATGTACCTGGACTACCCTTCGAGGTCGCATTCACTGTGTTTGTGTACTTCTGGGGTCAGCTAATGTACATGTACTATGGCGCGAAGAACAAAGCAAAGGGCATCGATATGGGTGCTATCTTCGGACAGCTTCCACCAGAATAAATTCGAGCAGAAGAGAGCGTTTGCTCTCTTCCTCTCTTTTCTTTTAGTGATTCAGCTTGACGGATGTGAATGGGCAGCTCTGCATCATTCACTTTGTTCAGATCTTATGGTCCGAGAGGTTCCGCTCTATTCCTCTTCTTCAAAATCAAACACTGGGGGAAAAGAGTTCCTAGTGGCCTTACTCGCGAAGGGTTCTAACTTGTCCCAACTTCGATGAAACCTCGATGGAAACGACCACGGCCTGATCAACACCAACTCCTGGGGGTTGTCAGTGCCCCTGTACGTGGCAAGTGCATTTTCAGCAGCACTTAGAATCGTTTGCCGTTCTGATTCGTCCCATACCTGTTGTCTGAATGTGTAACTATCTTCGAACCACTGATAGAGTATTTCAGCATCATCCACGAAAACAGCTTTCATCATACGCCATGGCCAAAACGTAGACATCTGTTCCAGCTGTTCCCCTGCGCCATAAAAGTCGATAGCCATCCCTTCTCTGCAGAAGATGTAGTCCGGTCCTTTCTCCCTGAACTTCTTCTCGCGCGGCTCAGTGGAAGGCCCCC
>Ga0209986_10002818_pt1 | contig 15578 bp, 13 predicted proteins | sample BlataG_FD_183168 | JGI IMG/M metagenome (GOLD analysis project Ga0209986, IMG submission 183168) | Deep subsurface microbial communities from Black Sea to uncover new lineages of life (NeLLi) - Black_00105 metaG (SPAdes) (version 2) | ecosystem: Environmental > Aquatic > Marine > Oceanic >...
TGGAAAACCTCGACTAAGGCTCGTCCGCCCGATGTCAACCAGCCAATCGTCCTCCGTTGTTGCAATCGCAACCGTCTTTCGGGGACAATCCCCCAAACGAAAACTGGAAGGACAAGCCCAAGAATTTATTCGTGGGTCGTTGACATTAGTTCCTTCTACTCAAATCATTCATCCGATTTTCTCACACTCTACTATGCACAAGACAATCACTCTTCTAGAAAAGTATTCCTTCCGTCCATCGTTAAAAGCGGCTCATAGTATTTCGGTCTTCTATCTCTAAAAAGATGGAATGAATCTCGCAATTTTCTTATTGAATCCAAATCAAAAGTTGCGACAAGTACAGTTTCTTCACTTCTATCTGCCTGGGTAATGATCGCACCGTCAGGACCAGATATGAATGAACTTCCGTAGAAGGTGATTTCAGTTGAATCCCCCTTTTCCGTTCCCACACGATTGGATGCACAGACAGGTATAATATTCGCTCCTGCATGGCCCTGCATGACTCTTTGCCAGTGTCCAGCCGTATCGAGATCGTCAAGCGGTTCAGAGCCAATTGCCGTAGGATACATTATGATATCCGCACCCCTGAGAGTCATGATTCTTGCAGCCTCAGGAAACCATTGATCCCAGCAGATTCCAATACCAATGTTGCAATAGCTCGTTTTCCATACCTTAAAGCCGGTATCGCCAGGAGAGAAGTAGAATTTCTCCCAATAACCGGGATCATGGGGGATGTGGGTTTTGCGATAGATTCCAAGAAAGCTTCCGTCCGCATCGATCACCATTACGGAATTGAAAAATGTTTGACGTGCCTTTTCGAAAAAGCTGACAGGGAGGACAACAGAAAGCTCCTTTGCGAGATCTGACATTCTCTTGAGCATAGGATGTCCATCAGCACTCTTCGCCAGATCTAAATTTTCATTCTTTTGATCCTGAGGAAAGTAGAGATTTTCAAAGAGTTCCTGAAGAAGGATGATCTGAGCTCCCTTTTCTGCAGCTTTTCGAATCATTCCTTCAGCTTTCTCAATATTCTTTTCTGAATTATTTGAACATGACATTTGCGTGACAGCTGCGGTGATTTTCCTCATATTCTGGCTCCATTCTTATCCTTCAGATGCAGGATTAGCATGTATCTATCCTTCTTGAGACTTTTGCTTTAAAAAGAATTTTTTTCAAATTCGATAGAGAAAATATCACCGTTTATTCAAATACGGCTTTTTAGGGAAAAAGATATTCAGCAAGACAGTTCTTTTCTGAAGGAAATTCCGGGGAATATTAGTTAATAGTATAGATAATCGAAATTGAAAAAGGTGATCAAATGGCTCGAGCTCATTGCTTCAATTATTGCGAGAATAATATGGGAAAGAGGCCCTACTAGAGGAATACATCCATAGAGATAATCTGTGGTAGATTGACTCCCTTTAAAGTCTGTATTCTCTGAGAATTGACTTAGTCGAGAACTAGGACATTTCGGAGGATCTCGTAGCATGCACCGTAATGCTCAAAACCGATATCTCTACAATCTTAGCCTGCTCAGCTGAGATCTCGGAATCCTTATTGATGACACATGAAATCGGATCATTTGGCATATACTCGATCGGGAAATAGCTCTCGTTGATTATCCTGATATCTTGGAATCCCGCCTCTTCCACGATCCTCATATATTCCTCTCTTTTTATCGCTCCGGATATGCAACTGACATATCCCGTAATTGAATCCCTTACGAACTTTGGAAGTGCTTTGAGCAAGACTATGTCAGAGATCAGCATTCTCCCGCCGGGTTTCAACACTCTGAATATCTCCTTGAAGGCCTTTTTTTTATCTGGAACAAGGTTAATAACACAATTCGAGATCACGACGTCAATTAAACCATCGGCAACAGGCAGATCCTCAATCTCTCCGAGCCTGAATTCGACATTTTCATAGCCGCCTTCTCTCGCGTTTTCCCTTGCTTTTTCAATCATCTCCGAAGTCATATCCACTCCAATGATCCTACCACTCTTTCCGACTTTATTGGCAGCAAGAAAGCAATCGATACCTGCGCCGGACCCGAGATCGAGAACCGTCTCGCCCTCTCTCAGAAGGGCAAGAGCAACTGGGTTTCCGCAGCCGAGGCCAAGATTGGCTTTTTCAGGGATTTCGCTCAGCTCTTCATCTGTGTATCCTATCTTTATGGTGACATCTGATTTGCTCTCAGCAGAACTGCAAGAACAACAAGAACGCCCCTGAGTTGCAATGCTCGCATAACCATTCTTAACAGCCTTTTTGATTTCTTTCTTCTTCATTTTCAAACACCGTTAATAATTTGGCAATATTCGTCCAAATTCATATTCTTTATTATCATCATATAGTATTAGGAATAATCGGCAATGATCGGCGATATTGCCCTTTTCAAGGTCGTATCGAAAAATTATCAAATTCGATAACAATTGCAGGGCATAACTGAATCGGGTCTTATCTTCAGCGCAGAAATTTCTCTGGCAAATGCGAAATATTGAGCTTGTACCTATGTACCCGTTGGCGTAAGCGCGATCAATGGGACCGCCTTGACCTTCCTGAAGACATTCATTGGCTTCAGAAGCTTTCCCTCATGCGTGAGAATAGCCGTCTCTATGGAGATACCAAACAGTCTCTCGTTTTCCTCAAGATATGGCCTAATCAGATCCCAATCGGGCATCGTAAAGGCCGCAAATTGTCCGCCGTTCAGCTGATCCTCATCGAGTTTGCGAGCAGGATCTCTCACATAGATCGCGCCGCCCGAAGCGAGCGAAAAGAGATTGCCTCCCGGATAGGGGGTATCCAGCTCGGAGATGTTGCCATCACCGTCGATCTTTAACCCGTTCAATATGACGAAACCTCCTCCGTTCAGCGGATCACCCGCCATGAATGATTCCGCAAGATAGTCCAGGCATGTGCCGTTGATAACGACCCGAGGACGACCTACGGCGTTAATCAGCGGACGGCCTGCCGTGTTACCGCGTAGGTATACCTCACCACCTTTTGCCCCATACATAAAGGTCTGGCCAACATCACCATGCACGACCAACTTTCCATTGTTGATTATTTGTGCCACCTGATCTTGAGCGCTTCCGTGGACGCAGATTTCTCCGCCATCCAGTCCCGAAGCCAGATAATCACCCGAGCTGCCAAACACATCTACTTTTAGCCCTTCAGATCGCTTCCCGAACCCGCAGCCAACGAAGCGTTGGCCCGCCATTCGATAGACGATCATTCGCCGCCATCCAAGGCCATACGCGCTCAAGATCGCGCGCGAAAGCCCATCATCTCCCTCGGAGGAAAAGCCGTCAGCATCCACCACAAGGGAGCAATTTGCTCTCGGAGGCGCCCTCATCTTTCCGAGATCGTCTCGTTTGAACAGCCTGAAGCATGATTCAGATTCCGACCCAAATATTGGAAGTGAATCGAAGAGTGAAGAGAGGAATTGCTCTGACATCTCAGCGAGGAAAGAGCGTTTGAGCTTACCTATGGGAAAGCGATCGTCAGAAAGGCTTGTTAATATATCAATGACTTTCTGAATGTCGGAATCCCCCTTGACATTTTCAGTAATTGCCCGTATTAACTCGGCCGCTCCCCCCAGGTCCAGCTTTGGAAGCTCGGCCTTAATCTCGGCGAGAGATTTAGGCACTGAAGATACTGATCTCAATCGTTCGATCGAAGAAAGGGAACGAATGCCCGCATTGATCGGCGGTTTCGAGAGCTCGTTATCTGCAATCTCTCTGCCAAATTTATCCGTGCACTCGAGCACGAGAGATGAATCGTCTCTAATGAGGGAAAAGATGAATGCGCCACCGTGGGTATGGCTACCGCCTCGTGCATTCCAATACCTGTCCGCGCGCGGCCAGAAGCGATCATCATCTGAGGCGAGGCTCTGCAAGGTCGCATCGATGGCCTGTTTCTCGGAAGCGATGAGGCCTATCGATGCCCTACCTCGTTGGAGGGCAAAGACCTGCGGTCTGAGCATGGAAGTATCTGTGATTCCGATTAACCTGAATGCGTTCTCAAGCGGATCATTCCTGCCGATTATGAAGAACCAGGGACCGTCGGGCGATCCTTGCACATGCGATATCTGTATTCTCCGATAGATCGCTTGCTTGGATTCTGGAAGAAGGGCGAAATCGCGCTCAGTAGTCGGTGCCATTGCCTCGATGACATACTCCATCGGGTACTCGCAGACCCTTCGGAGGAAGTCGAAGAGCAGTGCAGAAACCTCCGTATCGGTCAGGAAAAGCGGACGGATATTCTTCTGCGCGAGATATTGCGCGACAGAATAGTAGTTTGCAAAATCGCCGTTGTGTACCAATGCCTCATGCAGTCCGACGAATGGATGCGCTCCTCCTGGATGCCAAAGTTTGCCCTTGGTCGGGAATCTCTGATGCCCGATCCACACATGAGCCTTAATCTCCTCGAGACCGTAGTATTGTATTAACTCCTCCGCGTATCCGACTACCTTGATCACGAAGAGATCCTTTCCGTGGGAGAGGACAAAGGCCTTCTTTTCACCCAGCGACGCGTAATATTTCTCATTAAGCCTGTAGGAGTTCTGATAGATGAACTCATCTTCAATCCGTGATAGATCCGCCTTCTCGAGAGCGTTATCGAGAGCGAAACTTACGAGCAGATCCGGCTTCACGCGGCAGAAATATCGCCAAACCTCGGGATGGTAGATTCCCTGCTCTCCTTTCCTGAGGCCATATGTGGGTCCAACGCATGTGCGAGCATGCACGATCAGATTCGAATCGAGGAACTCATTCTCCACCTCGTGACGTACGCTCGGATCGAGATATGCGACCTGTATGAGATAATCGCTCTTGAGCAGCTCTCTCGAGATGCACATTTGCTCGGGATCAAGCCCTATAGCCGCGACGCCGCCGCCCTTGCCATTCCCTCTGTTGTGCATTTGAATAAGCGGCTTGAGGATGTGTTTTCCAGCAACGGGCACTGTAGATATAAGCCCGACAACACCGCAGCCGCCCTCCGCTTCTGAATGTCTAGGGATAGAGCCACGCCATGGAAGGCTGCGGCGAGAGACAAGGAGCTTTTCGATCTCGCGTGAGCGATCAGACATCGGTCCTCACCTCACGACCCTGCGCTGCATATCTGAGGATATCGGTACGTCCCTTCAGCTCACTAATGCTGCGCATTCCAAGGCGCGAAAGCGCATCGCGCATTTGAATAACCCAGGAGTTGAACAGATTGTATATCCTCTGTGCACCCCATTCAGCGGTGATGAGTTTTTCAAGCTCTGGATCGGTCGTAGCTATCCCCCTAGGACAGCCTCGTCCGCTCTCGCAGTTTCCGCATCGAACGCAACCGACCGCGACCAGCTCTGATGTCCCTATGACCGCAGCATCGGCACCCAATGCTATCGTCTTCAGAATATCATACGCGGTTCTTATCCCGCCGCTCGCGACCAACACTATCTCATCCCTTACACCCTCGCGCTCGAGGAACTGATGTACTTTGGGGATGGCGTACTCGATCGGCATCGCGATATTCTTCTTCGCGATCTCTGGTGCTGCACCAGTTCCGCCGTATCCGCCATCAAGATGTATGATATTGGCGCCCGCATAGTAGCTGCCCACAGCCACCATATCGACATCGGTCGGAGTCGAGACCTTCACTGAAATGAGCGCTTTCGGATTTATCGCCCTTACCCAATCCAGATGTTTCTTGTGATCTTCAACGGAGTATACACTGTGAAACGGAAACGGCGAGAAGAGGCTCGTCCACGGCACCGCCTCTCTCATCCGCGCCACTTCGGGCGTATTCTTATCCCATAGGAGATGCCCGCCGAGGCCGGGCTTGGCTCCCTGAGCATACTTGAATTCGACTATTCTCGCCCTCTGGATAGTCTCCTCTCTGACGCCGAAAAGCCCGGTGGCTATCTGCGTGATTATGCAGTTCTTATAGGAGACGAGCGCCTCCGGATATCCTCCCTCGCCCGTGCATGTGAAGGTATTCCAGGCGGCCGAAGCCATGGCTCTTGCCAGCATAATTGAGATGCTGACTGAGCCGAAGGACATGCCGCCCCCGTAGAAGGGGATTGAGATCTCAACCGCTCTTCCGTCTTTCCTCCCGTTCAACGGAACGCTGAGATCGACGGAATCGGGAGAGATGTTCTTGTCCGGCTCGCGGGGAAACTCGAGGAACATCTCATCGAATCCCCCACCGGATCTGCCGACTTCCGACTCGATGCCATCTGGTGGGGGTATGCCCCTCTCCGCCTGCTTCCAGTTGGAAACTATCAGATAGGGGGGCCATCGGTAATCCCCAAGGCTCTCGAACATCGGGTTCTCTCTGACAGATAGCGCGCTGGTTGGGCAATTGTTCACGCAGAAGTAACTGTTTATCTGACATTCTGGACCTATGCAAAACCAATCCCTTGGACGGCTGATAGAGCCCCAACCGTCTCGGCGGTCATGAACACCGTATGGGCAGAACTTCGCACAGGTTCCGCAGTTGATGCAATCGCCGCTTCGCTCTACCTTGAATCGCCCGAAGAATCTCTTCTCGGGAAATGGCACGGACTTCGGCGAGGAGGGAATGAAGGTTATTTTCTCGGTCATTTCGCACTCTCCTCGAACATCGGGAGAAAGATCTCGTCCTCGAGCTCTTCCAAGAACATCGCCCTTCCGAGCTCGCCTCTCAGTCTCCTGACATCTCGTATTCCCATCGCGCCCATGACCTCGAGCAGCTGGTCGCGCCATGCACCCATGACATTCACTATCCGCTGCACCGCCCAACCAGGATCGGCGCGAGTGATCTCGACAGGACATATCTGAGGCGCGGTACATCTCGGACAGTGGCGGCATTCAAGAGCTACCATCGCGGCGCGATCAATCGCCACTGCATCTGCACCGAGAAGAAGGCTCTTCGCCACATGCTCCGCAGCGGCTATGCCCCCGCTGACGATAAACGAGAGTTCGTCTCGCATAGCCCTATCCACGAGGCTCTCGTGCAGCTCTCTGAGGGCGTATCTGAGATGTCGCGGATTATCGGCATTCTGTTCCAGCCCCCAATGGTTAGCGCAGATATGCGCGACATCTATCTTAGCATCACAGAGTGAGATCACCTCTTCTGAGATACCGGGGGTGAGAGGCAGGCGAGCCGATATCAAAACAGAAGGATTGATTTTTCGCACTTCCTCGAGCAGAGCGTCAAAACGATCTCCTTTTTCGATCTCTACTATGCAGGCAGATTGCAATGCATCGAAATCCGCTTCTCTTATCCTTCCCCTGACGAGCGGTACTATGTTAGTCTTTTCTGAGGCAATCACCTCGTCAGAGCGCTCTACCGGAACAATGCACAGTGTCCCCAGCCAGGCAGCCACTCTGGACATAATTGATGTCATTCGCTCGCCGACTATCTCAAGCGGAAGAAGGTCGAAAATGATTGGCAGTTGAATCTCCAGTACCTGCGACAACTCTGACCGCAAATGGCCTTCGGGATCGAATTCCAAAAACGGTGGCTTTCGACCTATATCGACCGCCGTCGAGATGTACTCCCTACCATGAATCCCATCTCTCGTCGGCCTCACTATCTCTGACATATCTGTCCACATGGCATCAAACCAGGGACCGCCGAACGGGCCTCTATAGCCAGCACCAAACACTGGGATTCGGCCGTTCTCCGCCTCGTACCAGATTGTCCATAATCGATGAGGTTCCCAGTAATCATCCCCCAGGGAGCTATACTCTGGGTTCATCGTCATAGTGAGCGCGTGAGTTGGACATTTTTGCATACATCTGAAGCAGTTGCGGCACAGGTGGCTCAGCGGCTCTGCCATTGAGCGGCTATCCTCCTTTTTCCTCCTGTGCACCTCGTAGATGCACACTTCGGCACATTTCCCGCAGTTCGTGCAGAGTTCCGCATCCCGGATCACTTTGAACTTTCCGATGACTGTATGCCTCGGAGGAGCGGGCGTAGTGGGGATGTGATACCGCTCATACGGCATCTGATTCCCCCTCCTTGATGCCAGCATCCGGAGATATTACCCCATCATACATGAGTCGCTCATACTCAGGACTGGCTTCGACCTCGGCGACGAAGCCCTCAATCAGCTCTTTGGGTCGACCGAACTCCGCCTCGAGGATCTCCTCGAGCTCCTCATATGCGGAAAGGAGCGGCAGCCTTGTCTGACATACCTCCTCGCAGGCGCGGCATTTCATGCATAGAAATATTTCCCTTGCTTCGGCTTCGCTCGGCATCTCACCGTTCATTATCCTCCTGGCGATGAGAAGCTTCCCCCGGCCCGTAACCAGCTCTCTGCCAGTGACAATATAGGCGGGGCAAACCGAGACGCACGCGCCGCATCTCGCACACGCAAGCAGAGAGAGATCGAGGGGAGACGGCTCCTCACGGCGACCGACTGAAAGAATGCTACGAGAAAGCCGACCAATGAATTCCGCAGCGGCAAGCAAAGATCCGAGGGCGAATAGCGGAATTCTCTCTTTCAGAAAGATTCCGAAGGTTGTCGAAAGCTTGGAGCTTGTCGAAAGGAACTTCCCGGGATTGAATAGATCGTCCGGATCAAGCTCTTGCTTTCTCCGGCGGAGCTCATCCATTCTTTCACGGGAAATGACGAACGATGAGAATGGCTGATTCCAGACGCCAATCGCATACGGTCGCCCCTTGAACTCGATACCTACACGAGTGATCAGCATGGAGAGAGCTGCATGAATGGAGTACATGATCTGTCTCCTCTGATCAGTATTGAAGAATGAAAGAACGAGCGCTTCTCCGTCCGATAGAATATGAGCATCGGAGGTGACATTGACGCCGAACATTCGCCCGAGTTTTCTTATTCGGGCGAGATATCTTGGCATAGAGGATAACGGGACAATCAGCTCTGCCCCCAGCATACCAGGACCATGCCTTCGTCCCCTCATGGGGAAATATCGCTCGTTCCATAGCAGGTTTGCCATGAACTCGGGAGCCGCGCTCCAGCTGACATCGGCGGGAAGCCGTGGTTCGAGAGCCTCCAGACTATCGCCTTCAATCTGCAGAAGCACAGCTGGCGCTTCGTGAAGAGGCTTTCCAGGAATGGGAGTCAGGCGATTGATCTCCTTGCATCTGTTCTCGTCAAAGTAGAGCATATGAGCAAGTGGCATACCCGAGCGCAGAACGGATACTATCAATCGGAACGCATGAGCATCAGTTGAAGTCTGCAGGAGAAGCGCCCGGGTGTATTTCGGAGCTAATCTCACAGAGAGGATCAGCTCTGTCACCACCCCGAGCTGTCCCTCCGTTCCCATAAAAAGCTTGAACCGTGGATCTTTCGGAGAGAGAGATGCGGCTTTCCCATTGGGAAATACAACATTAATCTGCCTCACATGCCGTGAGATTTCGCCGAATGAAAAGCTGTTTATTCCGATTCCGCCGGTGGAAAACCAGCCACCTATTGTCGAGAAAAGGCTGCTCGGCGAACTCTTGAGCGCGAGTCCCGATTTCTTGAGCTCGAGGGAAAGATCCGCCCAACGAGTCCCCGACAATACATTGACAAGCAACCGCTCGCGATCAATAGATAGGATCCCCGCCAATTCACCGATATCCAGAACAAGGCCGCCATCTGGTGGTAGAACCGCTCCGAAGGCGCTGGATGCCGCCCCTCTGACCACAAGCGGAACGCCATGGCGCCTGCAGAGCTGCACGCATCGCCTGACCTGGTCGGGATCCTTGGGCTTTGCAATAATGGACGGGACATCGGAAAGGAGAATAGCGGACACGAATTTCGGCGGCTCGGAAGCATCGATGCTGCGAACAACTCTTTCAGATTCCGAGAGAAGTATCTCCACACCCGTCTTTCGTAGCGCACGGTAAACCGCCAGGAGATCATCGTCCAGCTCATCTACGGTATCGCTTTCGAGTTCTTCGAGAAGCTGGCGCATCTTTTTCTTAGGCATATGAGCGCGCAACTGATCGCCTGACCCGCGGGTAAGAGTCGGCTTGGACGGTGAAAAAACAGAAGATGTGGAGCACGAGGGTTCCTTCTCTTCTTTTAGCCGTCTTATGCCGCCCTCGAATTGCTCCAAACAGGCATCACCAACTGGCTCTGTCTGTATCTCAGTGTATATTTCACGAATATATAGTCTTTATGTCCTTTTTACATACATTGTCCGGAAAAATGAAGCATATATCGAACAAAAATGGAGAGAATAGGCAATTTTGTCGAAAAAAATAATAGATAGAGAGGACATATCCGATACTCGTGATGATCCGGTGGACGAAATAGATAGGAAAATCCTCAGATGCCTCTACAAGAACGCGAGAATTCCGCTCAGGGAGATCGCCCAGAAGATCGGAGTTTCCGTCAGCACTGTATCTGCGCGAATCAAAGCACTGGAAAATGAGAAAGTCATACTCGGCTACATTCCGATACTCGATCCAAAGAAGCTGGGATATGATCTCTTAACGATCATCGGTGTGAGAATATCTGAAGGAAAGCTTGCAGATGTTGAGGAGAAACTGGCGAAGGATGAGAGGGTTCTACAGGTGTTCGATGTAACCGGTGAATGGGACTCGATTCTGATTGCCAGGTTCAGATCACGCGAGGAGCTGAACTTCTTTGTGAAACATCTGCTGGCTCAGCCACATATTGAGCGTACGAATACTCTTCTCGTGCTCAATGTTGTGAAGGACGAAAAGAGGCTTCCATTGGGCCCTTGAGCGGTTGTTTTCGACGCCTTTTCCCGCGTTTCATCTCAGCCTCTGACGCAAAAGCGAGTTGTTGCATCGCTCAGCGCCGTTCAGGTAGCCCCATCGGCCACAACACTTGTCACAACACTTGTATAAGTGGACGAACGTTAGAATAAATCCGTTACAATTAGGAAAGTACTGAGCCATCACCTCCAATTTCTTTTTCTGTCACTGTCCACATAGCACGCTTTTTACCGACAACGCTTATAAAGCAATATTTAAATACTCCTCATCCAAAGGGGGGGGATTCCATGGCAAAGATCAGGATTGAGAATGTTGTCGCATCCACATCGTTGGGCAGTGAATTAGAATTGCAGGCAATCGCTCTCGCGCTCGATGGGGCCGAATATGAGCCGGAGCAATTTCCAGGCCTCATCTATCGCCTGAAAGAGCCAAAGACCGCCACGCTCCTTTTCCGGAGCGGAAAGGTCGTATGCACTGGCGCCAAGAGCCTGGCAGATGTCAAGATCGCAATCGGCAAAGTCGCGCGTCAGATCGCAGCAGCTGGGATTCCCGTTCAAGTCGAACCAAAGATAGAGGTCCAGAACATTGTGGCCTCTTCCGATCTCGAAACTGGAATCAACCTAAATGAGATAGCTATTAGCCTTGGCCTGGAGAAGGTTGAGTACGAACCCGAGCAGTTTCCGGGCCTTGTTTACCGGCTCGATTCTCCGAAAGTTGTCGTACTGCTATTTGGTTCGGGAAAGCTTGTATGCACGGGCGCCCGCAAGCCCGAGGATGTTTCGATCGCAGTCGACAAGATAACCGAGGAGCTCAAAGCAGCAGGACTGCTTCACTGAGAGCTCATGCTTCCGATATTAGACGATCACTCACACCTCAGCCCCTTGGGGAGAGGCGTAGAAGCGGTTCGCGAGTTTCAAAGGGCGGGCGGCACACATCTGATAGTTTCTCATATGCCCTATGGACTCGAACCCATTCGCAATAAGGATGACTGGCTCCGAGAGTTCGGAATTACATGCAATCTGATAGAAGAAGCGAGAAGGAAGACCGAAGTTTCCGTGTTTTGCGTGGTTGGACCATACCCTGTTGAACTCATTGAGCTCTCAGACCAACTCGGGTTGGAAGGAGCTACTCAGCTGATGAAAGAGGGAGTAATTGCCGCCTCAAAGCTCGTGGAGGAGCAGAAGGCTATCGGAATAGGTGAGGTGGGAAGACCGCATTTTTCTGTTGAGGCAACCGTTTGGGAGAGATCCAATGAGATCCTTCGATTTTGCATGGAAACAGCGAAGGATATCGATTGCCCAATAGTTCTTCATACCGAGGCAGCAAACGAGAGGAACTTGAAGGAATTCTCTCAAATGGCAAGTGAGGCAGGCATGCGTCCAGAAAGGGTAATCAAACATTACTGCGGGAGAATTGGTCCCGGCTGGGAGACCGGCGATCTTGCACTCTCGATTTTGGCCACTATGGAGAATGTCACATCAGCCATCCGACAGGAGCTCGACTTCATGATGGAATCTGATTATCTGGACGATATTGATAGGCCCGGAGCGGTTCTATCTTCACGGACAGTACCCCGGAGAACTAAGCAGCTATTCCAAAAGGGAATAATAACGGAGGAGCTATGGCACAGGATTCACGTTGAAAGACCTCGCATCTCTTACGGAATAGATACGGAGTCAAGATAATTGCACGCCCTGCATTCGATGAAAAAATTAGTTAATACTTGATCTTGAAGCCTCTCAGATCCCCTCGCGGCTCCTCTCGTGAGAGCTCGACCGAATCGATGTGAGCATAGGGCTGCGAATGCCTGCAGAGATCTATGACTTCATTCACATTCTCTTCTTCGCCCTCGAACAATGCCTCGACGCAACCGTCATCGAGATTGCGCACCCATCCATCGATCCCATGCTCTATTGAAAATCTCTGAGCATTAGATCTGAAAAAAACTCCTTGCACTCTCCCGGAGAAAATGACCCGCACCCGCACTCGCATTTCTTATACCTCGTTTTACTAGTTGTCTCTACTAGTTTCTACATATTTACTTATGCATTTATCATATTTTCTTTCTGCATCTTTTTCGACACAAAAGAGCGGATAATCGACCTCTAAGAAAGTTCTTAATACGGGGACATTGATTTAATTCACAGTCGGGATGCACTTCCGAGTTCATATGCTGGAGTCGGATCAAAACCCATTTACGAGGTGATATAATATGATAAAATCTCTTGTTGAGGATGCGCTTTCTAGGGAAGGGCCAGGAACCGAAGATCTCACGGCGACAGGAGCGCTGCAGGACACCTTAGTCGATGCGGAACTCGAGGAAATTCTCAGAAGCCTAAAGACGAATATCAAGATAATCGGAGTCGGCGGAGGCGGCTGTAACACAATCGCAAGGATTGCAGACGAGGGAATCTTCGGAGCGGAGCTGTTCGCCGCAAATACCGACGCTCAGCATTTATTGGTCACGCGCGCAGCGCAAAAGATCTTGCTCGGCAAGAGAATCACCCGCGGGCTCGGAGCGGGCGCGATCCCTCAGGTTGGCGAGGAGGCGACGAGGGAGGCTGAGGAGGAAATTAAAAAGGCGCTCACGGACACGCATATCTGTTTCATAACCTGTGGTCTTGGAGGTGGTACCGGCACCGGTGGCGCTGCCGTGATCTCGCATATGGCAAAGGAGATGGGAGCATTGACAATTGCGGTAGCCACTCTACCGTTCAGCGGAGAAGGTAGGGTACGCATGGAAAATGCTGAGTGGGGAGTGGACAGGCTGAGGGAGTGCGCTGATACAGTCATAGTCATCCCGAATGATAAACTGCTCGAGCTGGTCCCGAAGCTCTCGCTCAATGCGGCCTTTAAGGTTGCCGATGAAGTGCTCACGAAATCTATCAAAGGGTTGACCGAGATGATAACACGACCCGGGTTAGTCAACCTCGACTTCAATGATCTGAAGACGATCATGAGGGGCGGAGGAGTGGCAATGATGGGTCTCGGCGAGAGCGATGAAGATTCCGATGATCGAGCACTCGACGCAATTGATCAGGCGATCAATTCACCTCTGCTCGAAGTGGATATCAGCGAGGCGACTGGTGTTTTAGTCGATGTGATCGGAGGCCTCGATCTGACTTTGGCAGAGGCTCAGAAGGCTGCCGAGGAGGTCCAGTCCCGGGTGAGCCAGAATGCGAGGATAATCTGGGGCGCGACCATCGATCCCTCGATGGAGAATAAGATAAAGGTTATGATTGTCGTCACGGGAGTGAAGTCGACACAGATATTGGGCAAGAGCACTGAACCGAAGAAACTCGGCGAACTGGAGTTCGTCAGATAGTTCCCGAAAGCTTTAAAAATCCAATACCATTTACAGACAGACAGGCGGCCAATAACTGCTGGCTGCCATATATTGTCGGGTCTCACTCCGGAGGTTTTCCGATGAAAAGCCTGATAGAAGATGCCCTAACTCAAACGGAAGAGAAGCTCGGTAGCCCGCCTATGTCGTACAATCCTGAAGATGAGGAACTTCAGAAAATCCTTCGAGGACTGAGAACCAACATAAGAATTATTGGTCTAGGTGGCGGTGGCTGCAACACGATCAGCCGCCTTTCCGAGATAGGTATAACGGGTGCCGAACTCTTTGCCGCGAATACGGATGCCCAACATCTTCTCATAGTCAAGTCTCCCAGAAAGATACTCCTCGGCAAGAGGGTAACCAGAGGCCTGGGAGCCGGAGCTATACCTCATATTGGGGAGGAGGCGGCGAGGGAGACCGAAGACGAGATCAGGCAGCATATCCAGGGCGCCGATATTGTGTTCATAACCTGCGGGCTCGGGGGCGGTACCGGGACGGGATCAGCACCAGTTATCGCTCAGCTTGCCAAGGAAGACGGCGCACTTACTGTCGCGATTTGCACCTTTCCGTTTAAGGCGGAGGGCGCTGTCCGCATGGAGAATGCGGAGTGGGGGCTGGACAGGCTGAGAAATGTTGCAGATACGGTTATTGTTATTCCAAATGACAAGCTGCTCGAGCTCGTTCCGAAGCTCTCGATAAATGCGGCATTCAAGGTGGCTGATGAGGTACTCGTGAGAGCTATCAAGGGGATCACGGAAATCGTTACCAAGCCCGGACTGGTCAACCTGGATTTCAATGATATCAAGACGGTCATGAAGGCAGGAGGCGTCGCCATGATCGGCCTCGGTGAGGCCGACGAAGATGATAGGGCGATCGCAGCTGTTGAGGAGGCGATCAACTCGCCATTGATAGATCTTGACATATCTGAAGCAACGGCCGCCCTCGTTAATGTGACCGGCGGATCGGACATGACTATATCGGAGGCTGAGCAGGCGGCCGAGATGATTCAGCAAAGGATTAGCCCGAACGCGAGGATTATCTGGGGCGCGACGGTCGATGAGACAATAGAGCGCACGATCAGAGTCATGGTTGTCATTACCGGCGTGAAGTCTAAGCACATATTTGGCCCGGACAATCAGAGAAAGGAGAAAGAGCTGGGCTTCGACGTTATAAAATAATAATGGAGTATTAAATATCGAACTGGAAGAGAGGCTTACTGATGGCTGTCATAGATAAGGCGTGGAAAGTCCAACGGAAGATGGAGGACAAGATAAAGCATCTGGGAAAAGGTAAGTATGGACGCGTTCTGAAGATGGCGCGAAAACCGACTTCTGAGGAATACATGAGGACTAATCAGATAGTCGCCTTTGGCATCTTCCTGATGGGCGGACTGGGTTTTCTGATCTACTGGCTATTTGAATATGGCGCTGACCTGTTTACGGGACTCTTCCGATAGAAGAATTGAAGTACGAAGAAATAATGAGGAGATATCCCGAACAACCTTCGGGGTGATATTTTGGACATATTCAAGGTCGATGAGGAGACCCCCGCGAAG
>Ga0209986_10002821_pt1 | contig 15565 bp, 14 predicted proteins | sample BlataG_FD_183168 | JGI IMG/M metagenome (GOLD analysis project Ga0209986, IMG submission 183168) | Deep subsurface microbial communities from Black Sea to uncover new lineages of life (NeLLi) - Black_00105 metaG (SPAdes) (version 2) | ecosystem: Environmental > Aquatic > Marine > Oceanic >...
GAGATAAAATCACCTATCGTAGGGACTTTCTATGTCACACCGAGCCCTGATTCCGAGCCTTATGTTGAACTCGGCTCGGTGGTTAGGTCGCAGACGGTCGTTTGTATAATCGAGGCAATGAAGGTGATGAACGAAATAAAAGCTGAGACCAGCGGAACAATAGTCGAGATACTGGTGACCAACGGCCAGGCCGTTGAATATGGTCAGGTGCTTTTCAGGGTCAAACCAGACTAATTCGTGGTGCGTCGTGCGTCGTGCGTCGTGCGTCGTGCGTAATACGCAATATGATATACGCAATACGAGATACGAAAAGATGTTTTCAAGAATCCTGATAGCAAACCGTGGTGAAATAGCGCTGCGTATTATCCGTGCCTGTCACGAGCTTGGCATTGGGACGGTGGCAGTTTATTCCGAGGCCGATAAGGACGCTCCATACCTGCAGCTTGCCGATGAAGCCATTTGTATAGGCCCGGCCAACCCTGCCGAGAGTTATCTAAATATCCCGCGTATCATAAGTGCCGCCGAGATTGCAGATGTCGAGGCAATTCATCCGGGTTATGGCTTCCTGGCTGAAAATATAAACTTTGCTCAGATATGCCGGGACTGCGGGATAACGTTTATCGGCCCGCCTGTTGAGGCAATGCGGCTGCTCGGTGACAAAGTCCAGGCCCGCAAACTGGCACACAAAGCGCGGGTGCCGGTTGTCCCGGGCTCTGACGGGGCTATTGAAGAAGAATCTGAAGCGTTGAAGCTCGCAAACAAAATGGGCTACCCCGTGATGATAAAGGCTGCTGCCGGTGGTGGCGGACGAGGTATGAGAGTTGCGCACAACGATATCAGCTTTCGTTCGGCCTTTGGCGCAGCGCAGGCCGAGGCGGAAGCCGCTTTTGGAGACGGCAGCGTCTATCTGGAAAAATTTATAGTTGAGCCCCGCCACGTGGAGGTGCAGGTAATAGCCGACAACGCCGGTAACGCATTGCACTTTTACGAAAGAGACTGCACCATTCAGCGAAGGCATCAAAAAATGATTGAGGAATCACCCTGTCCCGTCTTGGATGAGCGTGACAGAGAGCAGCTTGCCGAGGCCGCCTTGAGGATTATAAAAGAGGCCAAATATGTCAATGCCGCAACGATTGAGTTCCTTCTGGACAAGGATAAAAAGTTTTACTTCATTGAGGCGAATACGCGAATCCAGGTCGAGCACCCGGTTACGGAGATGGTTACCGGCCATGATTTGATTAAGTGGCAGATAAGAATTGCCGCGGGTCAACCTATCAAATTGCGCCAGAAGAATATCAAGCATACCGGCGTGGCGATTGAGTGCCGAATCAACGCCGAAGACCCCGCAAATAATTTTGCGTCTTGTCCGGGCACGATTACCAGATATATTCCGCCCGGCGGCCCCGGCGTCAGGGTCGATACGCACATTTCAGAGGGTTGGACAGTCTCGACAAGTTATGATTCGATGATTGGCAAACTTATCGTCCATCAAAGAACGCGGACTGAGGCCATTGCCACGATGAAAAGGGCTTTGTGGGAATTTGTTATCGAGCCAATCAAAACCACAATACCGGCCTGTCTGGATATCCTCTCACATAATCTTTTTGTCAAAAACAAAATCGATACCGGCTTCGTCGAACGAAACTTCTGAATTGAGCTGCTACGGTGCTAACAAATAGCTTTTGCTGAATGGAGGATTTTGAAATATTGCTCGAACGATTCCGATTGAAAGGAGAAACCAGTGAAACGTTTATGGTCAATTGTAGGGTTGTTAGTTGTCATTTTTATATTACTACCTGTATGCAAGGCGGCCACATCCCAGAATAAAGTCCCTGATTTTGTCATCGAGAAGTTTGTGCCAGGAGGAACAGCCGAAAACCTCCAGTCGAAACACCTCAAGCTTATGCAGGAGGCATTCGATAGCAAGCCTCACCACCGGCAAATGCAGAATGCCGTGACTGTCACCACTGTTGACAAGCTCGCGCTTAACCGGGCGGTCGTCACCGGCATCGACGATTCTTTCTCCTGCAAGCTCGACGATTGGGTGGTAACCAATCAGAAGAAATCGGGTCGCTGCTGGATATTTGCCGGGACGAACCTGCTGCGTGTTGGCGCAATGAAAAAAATGAACCTCAAGGAATTTGAGTTTAGCCAGAGCTACGTCTTCTTCTGGGACAAAATCGAGCGTGCCAACTACTTCCTGGAGTCAATCATCGACACGGCAAATCGTCCCGACGGCGACCGAACGGTTGACTTCCTGCTGGCCAATGTGGTCGGCGACGGGGGGCAGTGGAACATGTTCGTCAGCCTCATCAGTAAGCACGGTTTGGTGCCCAAAACGGCTATGCCGGAGAGCGAAAGCTCCTCGAACAGCTATATGATGAACAGGGCCCTTAAGGCCAAACTCCGCGAGGGTGCCAGGCGTCTACGCGACATGCATGCGAAAGGTGCCGGCGTTAAAAAATTACGGAAAGCCAAGCACGAAATCCTTACCGTTATTTACCGAATTCTGAGCATCCACATGGGCACGCCACCCGGGCGTTTTGATTGGCAGTGGCGCGACAAGGATAACAAGTTTCACCGTGACGGCGAACTGACTCCGCAGGAGTTTGCCGGAAAATATGTAACCCTCGACCTCGACGAGTACGTTTGCCTGGTGCACGACCCGCGGCAGAGCAGCCCGGTTGGTCGTACTTTCACCGTGGCTTACCTCGGCAACGTGGTCGGCGGTGAGCCGGTTAAGTATTTGAATGTTGACATTGATACGATGAAAAATATCGCTATGCGCACACTGCTTGATGGCGAGCCGGTGTGGTTCGGGTGCGACTGCGGGCCGCAAATGGCCCGCGACCTCGGACTCTGGGACGTCCGCCTGTTCGATTACGAGGGTATCTACAACACGCAGTTCATCTTGAATAAGGCCGACCGGCTCATCTACCACCAGAGCAGTATGAACCACGCTATGCTGTTTACAGGCGTGGATATCATCGATGGCCGGCCGCGCCGCTGGCGAGTAGAGAACAGTTGGAGCGATGAGACCGGCAAGAAGGGTTTTTTTATTATGAACGACTCCTGGTTCGACGAGTTTATGTTCGAGATAGCAGCTCGCAAGAGCTATCTACCCAAGGAACTACAGAAGGCACTCGAACTTAAGCCAATTGTTCTGCCACCCTGGGACCCGATGGGTTCGCTGGCAGGTTCTGAGTTGATGTTGCGACACGAATGAAGTTTTGTGGATGCTTGCCGGCAAGATAGGATATCACTTTTCCGGCGATATTAAATCTTCGTAGGTTTCACGTCTTCTGATGATGGAAAACTTGTCGTCATCAACGAGGACTTCGGGGGCCCGGCCTCGGGCGTTGTAATTGCTGCTCATGCTAAAGCCATAAGCCCCGGCGGTGAAGATTGAGAGCAAATCGCCGCGTTTTACCGGCGGCAGGGCCCTGTCCTTTCCAAAAAAATCTGCACTTTCGCAAATCGGCCCGACTACATCAACAATTTCGGTGCCGTCCAGTTGCAAATCCCTGTCCCGCTGGCGGGGAACAAATTTTTCAGAGACATTGACAGGCCAGATGAAATGAAATGCGTCATACAACGGCGGACGAATCAAATCGTTCATTCCCGCATCGACTATAACAAATTTTTTCTGGCCGCTGGTTTTCAGATATAAGACCTGCGTTACCAAAATCGCTGCATTGGCCGCGATACTTGCACCCGGTTCGAGGATAAGTTTTAGATTCTTGTCCTTTAACAGTGGCACAATGGCAGCGGCATAATCAGCAGCGGTTGGCGCTGTGCCGGTTATGTAATCGGCGCCGTATCCGCCGCCAATGTTTACCGCTTCAATCGTGAACTCGTCGCTGCGCAGTTGTTCAATTAAGGCTAATATTTTTTCTATCGCCTCAACATAGGGCTCAACAGTATGGCCGGCCGAGCCTAAATGTATATGAATCGCGCAAAGCTGCACCGTCTCGTTTCGGCCGTAATCGGCGAAGACCTTTTGTGCACGCTCGATGTCAACGCCAAATTTGGTTTCCTTCTTGCCTGTAATGTCATACGTATGTGTCTTCAGTTCAACGTCGGGGTTGACACGCAGGGCGGCTTTGGGTTGTTTGTTTGCTGCGGAGCTGTTCTCTTTTGCCAGGTGAATCAGGCTTTCCAGCTCAGCTTCTGATTCGATGTTGAAATAACCGATGCCGGCATTTAATGCTTCGATGATTTCGGTGTCGGTTTTGCCGACGCCGGCATAAACGATTTTTGATGGATTGGCCCCGGCTTGTAGAACGCGATACAACTCTCCGCCGCTGACGATGTCAAAAGCGCTTCCTGCTTCAGCCATAAATTTGAGGACATTTATATTGCCGCAGGCCTTAACGGAATAGCAAATCGTAGTATCAAGCTCGCTGTAGGCCTCTTGAATCCTTTGCAGATGCTCCTTGAAGGTGGCTTTGCTGTAGATATAAACCGGCGTGCCGACTTCGGTGGCGATTCTTTGTATGTCTGCGTTTTCAGCAAACAGTTTACCGTTTTTGTAATTGAAATAGTCCATATTGCACAATCAATAATCAATAATCGATAATCAATAGTCAATAAAAAAATGGAAGGTTCCGCCGTGGCGAGAGAACCTTCCATTTCCGCTTAGCTTGCCGCAGTGTTGAGATTTTGGTTTGCAACTGGGTTCCTATTTTGCAATAAGCCGCAAAATGGGTTTCCTCTTAGACCGTCGAGCCGCCAAAACCCATAACTCAAAGATGAGCGGACTTTTGACTAAGTTGTTACGCTATCTTTTCTTCCTCTTCTTTGCTTTTTTCTTTTTAACTTTTTTCTTGGTTGCTTTTTTCTTCTTCTTTGCTTTCTTCTTTGCCATTATTTTCTCCTTTCAGTTGATTAAGTCTTTTTGGATTCAGGTTAACATCACAATACTAATTTACTACTAAAAATCCTGTCAAGCAAATTATAAAAAAAGTTTACGACTTTTGTTATATTATCGTCTAAATATTTAAAAATACTTCATAAAATTTTTCATCATCGATGTTTTACACAACCTCTCATTTCGTTTATCATACTCTTTAATGAAACGATACAACTTGTTTTATTGTAACCGAAGTTTTTATTCAAGCTCCGATTGTAATCGAAGTTTTTACTCGAGTATAGAAAGTGTTTTTTACGATTACCCGTGTTAAAGCCGTTTATTTTAACTTATAGGCCGGTTTCGTGGTTTTAAATTGTGAAAGAAGCAATCCTTATCTTTGTCAACCAAAATATTTTTAAGGTGTTGTGAAACGTTGTGAATAAGTAAGAGCGCACTTGTTTTTGAAAGTTTTTGCTGTTTGTTAAAGGTTTTTGCTGGTTAAAGTTTTTTAATTTTTTTGTAATATTTTTTTCAATAACACACAATTTAGTTGTTAATTTTTTATGGCGAAAAGAAAAATAGCATTGTTTGGCGGTACGTTCGACCCGATTCATCTTGGTCATACCACCATCGCTGCCGACGCAGCCAAATATATTGGCGCAGAGAAAATCATTTTTATTCCTGCGAAGCGCTCTCCGCTCAAGGGTTTCCTTCCCAAGGCAAGTGATAACGATCGACTTGCTATGATAGCTCTTGCAATCGCCGGCAATAAGAATTTCCAGGTGAGCGATTACGAATTGAAGAAGCCGGAGCCGAGCTACACTCTGGAGACCATAAGGCAATTTCAGGCAGACTACGGCAGCAGAACTTCAATCTATTGGCTGGTGGGTGCTGATAGTATTGACGAACTGTCACTTTGGTACGGAATTGTTGAGCTGATTGACGAGTGTAATTTATCCGCGATGTACAGGGCCGGCTGTGAACCCCCGGATTTTGCCGGATTTGAAGCTATCTGGGGCCCTGAGCGGGTTGAAAAACTTCAGCGAAACGTTATCCAAACCCCCCTGATTGCTATGAGCAGCACGGAAATACGAGACGGATTAGCTGCCGGCGGTGATGTAACCAATATGCTGCACCCGCCCGTTGCTGATTATATCCGCAAGCACGGTCTCTACCAATCAAAAATCAGGCCTTAATCCAGAGCGTAAAGCGAGATGCGAGATACAACGAAGAATTGGTCACAATCGCGGATTTTTGACCGACTTTGTTAACCAGTCGTACCAGTTGGTCATACCATCACCGGTTTTGGCTGATATTGGAAAAATTTCAATGTCTTTGTTTAGTTTGCGGGCATCGGCTTTCACTCGTTCGATATTGAAATCCACCTGCACTCCCGCCCCCAGCAGATCAATTTTGTTTATGAGCAGCACCTTTGACTTTGCAAAGATGGCAGGATACTTGGCCGGCTTGTCGTCACCCTCCGCAACGGAAAGCACGACTATCTTGCCGGCCTCACCCAATTCAAAAGCCGATGGACAAACCAGATTGCCTACGTTCTCTATGAAAATCAAATCCAAATCGTCAACAGGCAAATTCTCTAACGCGCTGCTTATCTGGGCCGCTGATAAATGGCACGCACCATTGGTGTTTATCTGGACCACCGGCGCTTCGGTCGCTCTGATTTTTTCAGCGTCTATGTCAGTCTGAATATCGCCCTCAATCACACCGATTTTAATTTTATCCTTCAATTCGCTTATCGTCCTTGTCAGGATTGTGGTCTTGCCCGAACCGGGAGACGATATCATATTCAGGCACAATTTCTTTCGCTCAGTTAGAAGCTGACTGTTTTTGAGAGCGTATTCTTCGTTTGCACTGAGAATTTTTTTGCCGACATCAACTTTATACATATCATTACTCCGTTTGAAATTCTATCTGTTCCAGCAGGAGGGGCGCATCCGGCAATAAATCGAAATCCTCGCTGCCACACTTCGGACATTTCGGACAACGAAATTCAACGTCAAAGCTTTGATTACAATTCTTACACTGCCCCTGCATCGGCTTATGCTCTATTTCCAATTTCATACCTTCGCACGGCGTACCTCTGGCAATAGCCTCGAAAGCAAAACAAAGCACTTCATCATTGATGGCGTTAAGCGTTCCGCAGCTAATCCTGGCATTGACAGGTTTTGCATTTTGTTTTGCAGTTTCAGCCGAGATTGTCGCCAACAGACTTTCTGCCACCATCATTTCGTGCATCAGCATATCCTCGGCAGCTCTCGTCCGTATGGCATTTGCACAATTCTCTTTCCGCCAATTTTAGTTATCAACTCCACCGTAGGCGTATCGTGGGTTTCCACAACCTCACCGATTATCCTTGCCTCTTTGCCCAGCGGATGATTTTTACAAATATTCAAGCAGTCATCGGCTGATTCCGGTGAGACAATCGCAATGAATTTGCCCTCATTTGCGATTGTCAGCACGTCGAAACCAAGCATATTTGCTGCCGCTTGCACAGTTGGATTGACGGGGACATCGGCCTCGCGAATTTCGATACTCAGCCCGCTCCCTGTTGAAATTTCGTTAAGTGTTGCAGCTAACCCCCCGCGGGTCGGGTCCCGCATAAACTTGATACCGCTTGTGTTCTCCAGCAGTTCGCAGGTTAACTCTGCTACACTGGCACAGTCGCTTTGCAATGGACTTGGCCATCCCTTACGGGACTGCGATTGAAATTTGATGCCTTCTCGCTGTGAGATAATGGTCAAGCCGTGGTCGCCAATCGTGCCATTGATAATGATTTTATCACCGGCCACAATCTTCTCGAACCCCAAATCCACACCGGCTAATTTTTCTCCAATCCCCGCCGTATTTATAAAAATTTTATCAGCCGCACCGGCTTCGACGGTCTTGATATCACCGGTAACAATATCGACGTTGTTTTGCTTGGCCGCCTGGCTGACGCTGGATAAAATCTTGTCAAGCAATTCAAATTCAAAACCTTCTTCGATTATCAACGACAATGCCAGAGCAACAGGTTTTGAACCGGCGACAGCCAAATCATTTACTGTTCCACAAACGGCAAGTTTTCCGATATCTCCGCCATTGAAAAACAACGGCTTGACAACGTAACTATCCGTTGTAAAACACAGCGACTTCGAAGCAACATTGAGCTTTGCCGAATCGCCCAGCTCAGCGAGAGTGTCATTTTTGAGTTTTGGCAGAATATGGTGGCGGATTAAATCATCCGTCAATTGGCCTCCGCCACCGTGGGCAAGTAAGATTCTATTGTGTCTGTTTGTTTTCATTACTCCTAAACCCTGGTCTCCTGATGTCCTGATCTCCTGATGTCCTGATCCCGCCATACTTAAACCACGCTGCACAGGCGCCTTCGGAGCTTACCATACACGGGCCAACCGGCTCCAGCGGAGTGCAGCTTTTTCCGAACAACCCGCATTCCGGCGGCTCTATCAGTCCACATAACACTTCGCCACATCGGCAGCCGCTTGTGTCCTCGCCCTGTGTTTCGGTTATGTTAAATCGTTTAAGGGAGTCGAATCGACTGTATTTATCTTTTAGTTTAAGTGTGCTTTTTTTTATCTTTCCCAGTCCTCGCCAGTAGCCGTCCACTGGTTCGAAACATTCGGCGATGATTTTTTGTGCGGTGATATTACCCTGCTCAGTTACCACCGCAGGATATACTGATTTTAGTTCAGCTTTGCCGGCTGAAAGTTGCTGACAGATTTCGCCGAGTCCTTCGATTATTTGCAGTGGTTCAAAGCCGGCCACCACGCACGGGCGGCCAAAACTTTCCACAATCTCGGCGAAAGCACGGTAGCCAATTATCACGCTGACATGGCCGGGACAGAGAAAGGCATCTATATTATGATTTTTCCCGCTCAATAGCGCTCGCATCGCAGGTACAACCAGTTTGTGTCCGCTCAAAATACAGAAATTGTCAATTGACCCGGCAGCCGCTTCTTTTACCACGACAGCCGTAGCTGGTGCGGTAGTTTCAAAACCGACCGCAACGAAGACAACTGTTTTATCGGGATTGTCTTTCGCTAATTGCAGTGCATCTTCGCTGCTTAGAACAACCTTGACATCGGCTTTTGTACATCTTGTTTCGAGTGAGCCGCCTTTGCCGGGTACGCGGACCATATCGCCGTAGGTGGCAATTACACAATCGTCGCGGTCGGCCAATTGCAAAACAGTATCGATATAGCCCTGGTCCGTAACGCAGACCGGACAGCCAGGCCCGGTTAAAAGTTTCAATCTTTTAGGCAAAGTTGACCTTATACCGTTGCGGAAAATAGCAACCGTGTGAGTGCCGCAAACCTCCATTATATTAATTTGCCGACCCATTTTTTCACAGGCCGCATTGCAAAGAGTCTGCGCTTTATGAATTCTGTCGAGCATAAAATCCATAATTATCCTGAAACTTTGTTCTGAGTTTGGTTGAAGGCGTTGATTTCCGCGATGAGCTGCCAGGTCTCTTTTGCTTCTTCTTCGTCAACGAGCGAGATGGCAAAGCCGGCATGTATCAGAACCAAATCGCCAAGTTTAGCTTCGGCTAACAGCGTGGTCCTGGCCTTCCAGCGATTGCCCATCGCATCGACTACCGCTTTGTCCCCCTCCAACTCCACTATCCTTGCTGGTATTGCCAAACACATAATTCGTATCTCGTCATTCTTATCTCATTTCACGGTTTACTGCTCACGATTCACGAGATTAGCGGCAATTGCCGCCAAGCCGACAGATATCCCGCCGTCATTAGACGGAACATTTCGATTAAATAATACGCGAAAATCGTTTTTCTTCAAGAGTTTAACCAGGCGATTTGTCAGATACCGGTTGCAAAACACTCCGCCGCTTAACGCCACCATCTTTAACTTTTTACTTTTCCTCGCTTCTTTAGCCATCTGAAGTAGGGCGGTGGCAAGGGTATTGTGGAACTTTGCTGAGATGACACCGCCGAGTTTCTTTTCTTGAATATCAGTAATTAGCTGCTCTATCATCTTACGCAAATCAAGCACTATTGGTTTGCCGGTATTGTTAATGAGTTCAAAATCATAGTGTTCTTCAATGCCGCTCTCAATAATCGCCTCAAGAGCCATCGGCAGTTGTGCTTCAAAATGATTGTAGCTGCCCAGCCCAAGCATAGCGGCAACTGCGTCGAAGACTCTACCCAGACTCGAAGTTTCTACAGTGTTAATCCGTTTTTCGATTTGCTCTAATATGATTTGTTGTTTATTTGCATCGGTCTCGATTCGCTCAAGCAGCCATCTAAATTTATGTAGTTCGAAATCGCCCCCGTAAGTTTTCGCCAACAGTCCCAGGACAGGTCTTATAGCTTCTTTACTTGCTCTGTCTCCGCCGGCCAGAGGGTAGTAAGCCAGATGGCCAAACCTTTCAAAACCGTCCAACGATGCGACTATACACTCGCAGCCCCAGATTGCGCCGTCTGTACCGTAGCCGGTGCCGTCAGCCGCAAGGCCGATGACCGGCCCGCTCTGACCGTGTTCAGCCAGGACAGATGCAATGTGGGCCCAGTGATGCTGAACCTGAATAACTCTTAAGTCGGATAACGAAAGAGCATAGCGCGTGGACAAATAGCCCGGATGAAGGTCACAGGCCACGACTTTCGGCTCAACCTCAAATAGTTTTCGCAGGTGCTCGATTGAATTGATATAGTGATGATAAACCTCTGCATCTTCCAGGTCGCCTATGTGCTCGCTGCAGATAAGCTGATTTTGTTTTCCGAAGCAGAAAGTATTTTTCAAATCCCCGCCTGCTGCGAATATGTCCTGACGGCAATTCTCTTCAATCAAAATCGGCGTCGGCACATATCCCCTGGCCCGCCGCAACTGCACCGGCTCAGAGTCCACAAAATGCACAATCGAATCATCGACTCGGCGGTAAATCTTTCTATCGTGCATCAAAAAGGCATCCGCAATACAACCGAGTCTTTCCAGTGCCTGTTCATTCTTGCAAATTAACGGCTCATCGGAAATATTGCCGCTGGTCATCACCAAGATTTCTATGTTTTGTGCGAACAACAGATAATGCAGAGGAGCATAACACAGCATAAAACCGAAGGTGTCAACGCCGCCGGCAACGGATGGAGCTATCGCCGATTTTTTTCCCTTCGGCAATAAAACAATGGGGCTTTGAGGACTTTTTAAGACCTGCTCGGCTAATCCGCTCACGATTGCATATTCTTTTATTCTGTCAATCGAGTCAGCCATCATAGCAAAGGGTTTATGGTCTCGCCTCTTGCGTTCTCGCAGTCTCTCCACCGCCTTGTTATTGAGCGCATCAACAGCAAGGTGAAATCCACCAATTCCCTTTATGGCAACGACCTTTCCAGCTAAAAGTAGGCGGGCAGTCTCGGCAATTACTTCATCGGTTCGTGTCTTTATTGTATTGCCTTTGCTGTCTGTCAGCCGGATTTTCGGCCCACACGTGCCGCAGGCAACCGGCTGGGCGTGGAAACGCCGGTCGGTTACGTCCGTGTATTGAGCGGCACATTTGTCGCACATCACAAACTCCGACATCGTGGTATTGGGCCTGTCGTAAGGAATGCTTTTGACTATTGAATATCTTGGCCCGCAATTAGTGCAGTTTATAAACGGATAACCGTACCGAAAATCTTTTTTCTCGGCCATCTCGGTAAGACAGTCTCGGCAGGTTGCGATGTCGGCCGTTACCTCCGACAGGGCCGAACCTTCGGAATCGCTCGTCTCGATGATGAATTTATCTTCGGCCTCACTTACAGCTATATCGACTGCTTTACAGGATTTTATTTGTGCCAACGGAGGTTTGTCTCTGGATTGCAGACGAACTAAAAATTCATCTATTTTTTCCTCTTTGCCCTGCAATTCAATTGTTACGCCTTTTGTGTCGTTATAGACAAAGCCGGAAAGTCCCAACTTTCGCGCTATCGAGTACACAGCCGGCCGAAAGCCGACACCCTGCACACGCCCCGTTATGAATATCCTTTGCCTTTTAATCAAAATTCTTACCTTTATCCATTAATGCTGTCGATATGTACTGTTGACGGAACCAAAACCCGAAAAGCCATTATACTTTGTCGGCTTGAGAAATGCAATCGCCTGCTGCACAGCCGGAAGTCGGGACTGACCGTCGGGGATGGAAAATTTATTTGCCAAAGTCGGATTTCTGTGCTAATATTGGTTCACTTCGGGGCCATAGCTCAGTTGGGAGAGCGCTTGCATGGCATGCAAGAGGTCGTGGGTTCGAATCCCATTGGCTCCATTTTCCATATCTTACTGTACAGATTAGGCTTGCAATTGCGTAGATGACGCTTGTTGCAAAGAATCTGCGTCGCTTTTATCTCACTTAGTGGTGGGGCAAGATTGGGTTGCGCAGTTTGTTTGAGGGATGCCAGGACGTTGACGCCGAATCTGGAAAGTCATCAGCATTTTAAGTATATAAAATTCAAAAGAGTTATTGATTTTTATCGTAAGCCGTTCGACAATATCCCTGTTCCGAAGAGCATCAACAAAAATTTGCCGTGTTGAGAAAGACGGTATATTTTGAGGAAATTTGCGATTTATGCGCTGAAAAATGCTAATCTTAACTGTTTTTATATGAAAGTTACACTGTGTATTCATAGGAGATAAAAATGCGGGGCACAAGATCTAAGGTTGCCATAATAGGCGCTGGAAGTGTAGGCAGCACTTTTGCCTTTTCTTTAATGATAGGCGGAGTCGCCAGGGAAATTGTTCTTATTGATACAAACCAGGAGCGTGCTGAAGGTGAGTGTATGGATTTAAATCACGGGGCCAGCTTCGTTCATCCGGTAAATATATATTCTGCCGGATACGAAGGCTGCGAAGACGCTGATGTTGTAGTTATCACCGCCGGCGCCAAACAGAAACCAGGCCAGAGTAGAGTAGATTTGGTTCAAACAAATGCTGAAATCTTTAAGGATATCACACCTAAAATAGTAGAATTTGCTAAAGATGCCATATTGTTAGTTGTTTCAAACCCCGTGGATATACTAACATATATAACCTTAAAGGTATCAGGCCTTGCCCCCAACAGGGTTATAGGTTCAGGCACGGTTTTGGATAGCTCCAGATTCCGGTACTTAATAAGCGAGCATTGCCGCCTGGACCCGAGAAATGTCCACGCCTATATTATCGGCGAGCACGGTGACACCGAATTTCCTGTCTGGAGCCACGCCAATATAGGAGGAATGATACTGGCTGAATATTGTCCGATTTGTGATGGGCATTGTGATTATAAGGAAGAGCTGGGTAAAATTTTTGAGGAGGTAAAAAACGCAGCCTACAAAATTATAGAGGCAAAGGGCGCCACTTATTATGCTATAGGGCTGGCGCTTGTAAGAATTGTCGAATCCATATTAAGGGACGAGAATTCTGTGCTGCCTGTCTCCTCCCGAATCAATGATTACTATGGAGTGAATGATGTGTGTTTAAGCATACCATCTGTAGTGAACAGAAACGGAAGGGAAAAATTCTTAAGGCTCGAGCTTTCCGGGCTTGAGCAAGAGCAGCTTAGACATTCGGCAGCGACCTTAAAAGATATAATGAAAAAAATAAATGTGTAATGTTTATGGCGAAGCCGGTTACTTAATAACCAGGATGCAGGAGATCTGAATAAAATAATGGTATGGATTTATGTATTTTACAGAAGGGTTGTCATTTAGATAAAAGGAGGTTACGAATGAATCTTAAAGGTACACAAACGGAAAAGAACCTGCTGGCTGCGTTCGCGGGCGAATCTCAGGCGAGAAACCGTTATACGTATTTTGCCAGCCAGGCGAGAAAGGAAGGCTACGAACAAATAGCCGCTATATTTGCTGAAACAGCAGAGCAGGAGAAAGAGCACGCCAAGCGCGAGTTCAAATTTCTGGAAGGCGGCGAAGTGGAAGTTGCCGCAGCGTTTCCAGCCGGTGTTATCGGTAACACGTTAGAGAACTTGAAAGCGGCGGCGGCAGGTGAGCATTACGAACATACCGAGATGTATCCGAGCTTCGCAGAGACAGCGGACAAAGAGGGATTTGCTGAGATTGCTGAAGTTTTCAGGAATATTGCCGTTGCCGAAAAACGTCACGAAGAGCGATATGTTGCCCTGGCAAAGAATATAATTGACGACCTCGTATTCAAACGCGGTAAAGTCGTAAGATGGGTTTGTAGAAACTGCGGCTACGTACACGAAGGGCCTGAAGCACCCGAGGAGTGTCCCTCCTGTGCACATCCGCAGGCACACTTTGAACTGGAAGCGGTCAACTACTAAAGAGACGGTTCGGTCTGTTGGTACTTATGCAGGCACAATTGCTTGGTGGAAACGCTGATGTTGTATCCGGGCGATTTTATTAAAAACCACAACTTTCTTATTTACAAGGAGACCAAAAATGAGCAAGCTCTTATATATCCAGGCCTCTCCAAGAGGTCAACGTTCCCATTGCATTACCGTTGCTGATGCCTTTATAGAAGCGTACAAACAGAAGCATCCGGATGATAAAATTGTAACTTTGAATGTGTTTGACGCATCGATTCCGAGTTTTGATGGGTTGGCAGTCCAGGCCAAGTATACAATTTTGCACGGCCGGTCGCATTCAGAAGAAGAGCTCGAAGTATGGAAGAACGTTGAGAAAGTAATTGAGCAGTTTACATCTGCTGATAAATATGTGCTGGCTGTGCCGATGTGGAATTTCAGTATTCCGTATCGACTCAAGCATTATATTGACCTTTTAGTACAACCGGGCTATACATTTAGTTTCAGCGAAGACAAAGGCTATAAGGGTCTTGTTGTCGGAAAACCAATGTTGGCTGTATATGCCCGTGGCGGTGAATATCCCGACAGCAGCGAGGCCGAGGCATTTGACCTACAAAAGAAATATGTAGAACTAATATTTGGTTTTATGGGTTTTGAGGATATGCGTTCTTTGGTTGTTGAGCCAACCTTGCAGGGCGGCCCGGATGTCGCAAAGTCCAGGCAGCAGAAAGCTATCGACCAAGCAAGAGAAATGGCCGTTGATTTTTAAGCTCGCTTTTTGAACGATCGAAGGACAAATCAGTCTGTTTAGTAAAAATAGTGATATAGGTTTATGTAAAATGATGAACACATTTGAATATGCGATGCAGATGGAAAAAGATGGTGAGAATTATTATCGCCAGTTAGCTCAGCAGACAGCTAATAAAGGGCTAAAAACTATTTTAACTATGCTGGCTGATGAGGAGGTCAAACACTACAACGCCATTGAGAGAATGAAAACCGAAGAGCCACAGATGGCTGATACCACGATCCTGACCGATGCGAAGAATGTCTTCGTTCAAATCAAAGAATCTAACGAAAATTTCGCTTTTGACATTAAGCAAACAGAGCTTTACAAAAAGGATCAGGATATCGAAAAAAGAAGCCAGGATTTCTACCTGGAGAAAGCTAATGAGACCGAAAAAAAATATCAAAAAAGGATTTTCCAGAAGTTAGCTGAAGAAGAGAAAAAGCACTATTTCCTCTTAGAGAACATAATCCAGTTTGTCTCACGTCCTGAGACCTGGCTTGAAAACGCCGAGTTTTTTCACTTGGAAGAATATTAAAAATTATATATTTGGTACTACCTCATGATATTGGTAAAGTTTTATTACGTTTATAACAATCAACGGCTGATTCCAGCACGCTGTTACGCTGCTCGGCCCAGTCCTGACGCTGAAAGTCGCTGAC
>Ga0209986_10002822_pt1 | contig 15561 bp, 11 predicted proteins | sample BlataG_FD_183168 | JGI IMG/M metagenome (GOLD analysis project Ga0209986, IMG submission 183168) | Deep subsurface microbial communities from Black Sea to uncover new lineages of life (NeLLi) - Black_00105 metaG (SPAdes) (version 2) | ecosystem: Environmental > Aquatic > Marine > Oceanic >...
AAGCCACTCAGGGGAGAGAAAGTTCTCGGTGCTATTTACGAAGTCTCAGAAAGAGATTTAAAACGATTGGATAGCTACGAGGGTTATCCCGGCAGCTACCGCAGACTAAATGTCACGGTGTTTGATGAGGATGGTAACCCTGTAGAAGCTGTGACCTATATCAAAGCTGGACAATTAGAAGAAACACCGCCTTCAAAGGAATATTTGGCTATTGTTCAACAAGGCTATAGAGACTGGAGAATGGTCTAGGCAAAGATTAGCTACCAGCGGCTGAGGCCATTACGGTCTTTTGCCAGTACATTTACCTCTCCAATTTGGTAACTACATTCCACACCGGCAGAGGTTCGCCCCAATTTCCCATTGCAGTATTGACTGGAATATAGTAAAGTTAAATTAGTCGCACAACCCGAGCTAGTACTTCCTGGGGCAATACCGTGAAGTATTTTCAGAGAAGGAGAAAAGGAAAACTGTATCGCCAATGGGTAGAGCGGTCTGGGCTGCCACCTGAAGCCGTCCCTCATGATGCTGACAAAGTAGAAGCCGTGCCCGCTCCAATTGGCAAACGAAAAGCTGCCGGTGACGAAGCCAGTGGTCCGGTGCAAGTCCTGCCTGGTAGCTCTGCGGTTACCCATGTGGAAATTGCTGGAGATATGATGGCAGAAATAGACAAGGGGCAACGACACCTCCCCTTAGTGCCCGTGGTCATTGGGGCTTTCTTATTAATACTATGCGTGTTTCTGATCCTTCTCATTGTGGGCTCTTGCTAGTTCCCTTGCTGCCCCTTTTACTGGGTGATTCGTCCCTCCAAAGTTGTGACTACATTTTGCATCCTGGTGGTTCATCTCTCATTTGGCTCGTTTGACAGGGACTTAAAAAGTAATTAAAATTAGTCGGTTATTGTATCTGGGAATAAATATGTGAAAAAAGGGCAAGAGAAAGTTCTATTGCTTTGGCTACCGACTATTGTAAGTGTCCTCTTGGTAGCAGTTTGTTTTACCTCATGTGCACCCAGCCCACCTAGCTATTTCCACTATGGTGGGATTCCCTTCTTCGGCTTCCCCGTTGGTTTAGTTGGATTAGGTGTATACTTTCTGCCAACGATAGTTGCTGCTCTAAGACATAAGAGAAATATGCTTGGTATTGTGCTACTGAATGTTTTTGCTGGGTGGACTGTAATCGGCTGGATAATAGCCCTTGTTTGGTCTTTTGCTACTGATAAATAGATGGCGTAACTGGTCTGTTCCCTTATGAAGGCAGGGGGATAAAGGGGGTGGGTTGACAAATAATCTACAGTTTAACGAAAAGGGGCTTATCCCAGCTATAGTTCAGGATGCTGATACCGGTGAGGTATTGATGCTGGGCTATATGAATGAGGAGGCACTGCGCCGGACTTTATCCAGTGGCGAGGTCTGGTTCTACAGTCGCCGCCGACAGGAGCTGTGGCACAAGGGAGAGACCTCCGGCATCCGCATTAAGGTGCATTCAGTATGGAAGGACTGTGATAGGGATACTATCCTGGTTAAGGCACACCCTACAGGTCCGGTGTGTCATACTGGCAACAAGACCTGCTTCTTTCAACAGCTAACTAAACAAGATGTGGGGGCAAGCCATCAAGAAGAAACCTGAGTTGCTTCCTCAGGCTGGTCAATCTCCACCACCTTCTTTAACGCCGATACGGCAACCTCTAGCTGACTATCATCGGGCTCTCTGGTTGTCAGCCTCTGTAACCACAACCCAGGGGCCAGAATAGCCCTGACCAGACCATTTTTATTATGGTTAGCGCCAAAATAGGTAACTTCATAGCCGAGGGCAGCAATAACCGGGATAAGGATGACTCGCGACAGCACCATCAGCCACAGCGATGGTCGACCGATGAGGGCAAAAACCAGGATGGCTATAATCAGAACTGCGAACAGGAAGCTGGTGCCACAGCGTACATGAGCAGTACTGTAATTCTTAATCGCCTCTACCTCCAATGGAACACCCTCTTCATAGGCATTTACCGCCTTATGCTCAGCACCATGGTAAGCAAATACCCGCCTGATGTCAGGCACTAATGTCATTAACTTAAGATAAGCAATGAAAATAGCCAATCGGATAAAGCCCTCTATCAGGTGGAATACCAGAGACGAGTTGATATAAGGGTTAAGTAACCTGGTGAGGAAAAGGGGAGCCACAAAAAACAGGACAATAGCCACGCCCAGGGAAATGGCAACCAAAGCCCAAACTAACCATCCTGAAATCTCCGCCTCCTCTTCCTCCAGCGACACATTAGCCGAATAGAGTAGAGTCTTAATACCTAGAACCATAGCCTCAATCAGGACAATAATGCCCCGCATTAACGGGACTTTCCTCATCCGACCCGTATAGATAGGAGACAGGGTCTGTATATCCGTGACCAGCCCGCCTTTGGGACGACGGACAACAGTCACCATAGTCTTCTGCCCTCGCATCATCACCCCCTCAATAACCGCCTGCCCCCCGTAATGAAACCCTTTTGCCACTATAAAACCCCCTTGACAAACAAAAGGAGCGGCTTAGCAACCCCGCTCCTGCCTCCAAGGTCACGCCCGTTTAGCTTAACTTGTAGCGCTGCTTAAATCGCTCCACCCGCCCGGCAGTATCTATCATCCTACGCTCTCCGGTAAAAAATGGATGACACTTACTGCACAGCTCAACCTTTAGCATCTTCTTGGTCGAGCCGGTGGTAAAGGTATTGCCACAAGAACAAACTACCTTGGCATCAGTATAATACTCGGGATGAATCTTGTCCTTCATATCATTCAGCTAGCGCAAACGCTAACCTTCCTCCGGTTATTGCTGGTAGGCTCAAATTTAACAATGCCATTAATAAGAGCAAACAGGGTATAATCTCTGCCGACACCCACATTATTGCCCGGGTGAATGCGCGTGCCCCGCTGCCGAACCAAAATAGTCCCAGCATTTACCTGCTGACCAGCATATCGTTTCACACCAAGCCGCTTGGACTGGCTATCCCGCCCACAGCGGGTGGAACCACCGCCCTTTTTATGCGCCACTTCCAACTACCTCCTTCTTGCGCCGCCGAACCCTCTTTGGCTTACCAGGCGTAGCCTCTGGACCAACTATCTTATCAATAGCCAGCCTGGTATAAAGCTGACGATGTCCTGTCTTCTTGCGGTAACGCACCTTTGGCTTATACTTGAAAACGATAACCTTATTACCTTTGCCATCTCCCTGCGAGGTAGCGATTACCTTTGCCCCGTCAATAGTGGGCGTGCCCACGGTCACCTTGTCGCCATCGACAATGAATAGTACCTTATCCAACTCAACGGTACCGCCTTCATCCACATCCAGGCGTTCGACATCTATAGTCTGACCAGGGGCTACCTTATACTGCTTACCGCCGGTTTCAATAATAGCGTAAATTTCCTTACCTCCGCTAACCAAGCTATTCTACCAATTGCTATCGATGGGCGTCAAGTTCCAGCCCGCCACAGCTCCCCTACCCTGACTCTCAACTCATCAAGGCTACAGTCAGTATTAATAACTACGTTGGCCTGTCCTATCCGCTCGTCTGAAGATAGCTGGGAGTGAATGCGCGCCAGAGATTCCGACTCAGACAAGCCCATTCGCTCTTTGAGCCGCCTCAAGACCGTAGCCTCAGAGGCTACAGTAACCCAAATCTCATCTACCAGCGAAGTCCAGCCAGCCTCTATCAACAGGGGAGCTTCAAGCACCACCACATCCACCCCCTGCCGCCGGTATTCCTCAAGCTGAGCCTTAACCGTATCATACATCCGGGGGTGCATTATCTGGTTTAGCTGTGATAGAGACTCAGGATTGCCAAACACTATATCGCCTAGCTTGGCACGGTCAATATTGCCATCGGGGGTTAGAATCTGCTGGCCAAAGGCAGCCACTAGCTCACGCCATACCTCAGTATCAGGTTTGAGCGCTTCATGCCCTACCCTATCGGCGTCCAGAATCACTGCACCGAGTTCAGCCAGGAACTGTGATACCGTACTCTTGCCACTACCTATGCCTCCACTAAGCCCGATAACCTTCATTATCCACCATCTTACCCAAGTCTACCTACCGCCAGCCAGCTAGTCAAGAGATTCTTTATTTACCTCACCCCCTTAATAGTTATCTGGCAACCTAACCCCTTTATCCCCCTCCCTTACCAAGGGAGGGGGAAGAATATTAGAAGAGAGGCGAAGCCTCTCTTCAACTCTCCTTGCTCTGGGTTAATAATGTGGGGGTGTTTAAGAGGGGCAAAGCCCCTCTTTTTAATATCAGTTCCCCCTCTCCTTCAACCGTGGTGTACGAAAGGTAAAACTCCCACGGTTTCCTCAGAGACGCTATGCGGAGGCATAGGGATAGTATAATACACTTTTGCTTCCGATTCATCCACCTCAATCCTTTCCACAAAGGACTTGAGAAAGCTCCTTTGCTCAGTTATGGAGGATTTCGCCAGCAAGCTTCTCAGGTCATCGGCATAGTCCTGCACTACTTGAGCGTCAGCCATGTCCACACTCTTATAGCGTAAAATCTCCTCTGCGTCGGCCTTTGCCTGCAATAGCTCCTCCTTTTTCTGGGAGAGAGCCTTTATCCTGGGGGCAAGCTCACTACCCTTAAACTCCCCTGTCTCTAAGGCATCGTAGAGCTTGCCCAGCCTGCCATCCATTTCTTCGATTTGAGCCTGAATAAGTTCCAGCCTTCCCCGATTTTCACTACAGGATTGGCACAACTCCTCACTAGTCAGCCTCACCAGCTCCTCCAGGTTCTCTTCAGTAAGAATATAGCTCTTAATGCGATCTATAATAAACCCCTCGACCTTATTTTTTACCTCTGAACACACAAAACAAGCAATAGTTTCTTGCAAGACAGAAGGTATAACTTTACCATCAGGCTGCAAGTTACTAACCGAGGACAATTGGGGTATAATGTAATTACGCAAGAGCATCATACCTATGTGCAGGTGACACCAAGGAATGAGAAAAAGAAGGCATATTAAATGATGGAGCACGAAGAAGGCAGGACACGAATAGTCATTGACGGGGTAGAACCTGAGATTGACAATGGTCGGTTCCCTATCAAAAGAATCGTTAGCGACAGGGTAGTGGTCGAGGCTGATATTTTCGCTGATGGTCATGATGTTCTCTCGGCTGTCCTGTTGTATCGCAAGGAAAGCGACTCCAACTGGATTGAGGTTCCTATGGAGTTTTTGGGTAACGACCGCTGGCGCGGGTGTTTTATGGTTACCGAACTGGGGCGCTATCACTACACCTTCATTGCCTGGGTTGACCGGTTCAAATCGTGGCAGCAAAAGTTGGCGAAAAAAGCTGAGGCAAAACAGGATGTTTCTGTTGACCTTCTGGAGGGGGCACAGCTCATTGAGGAAGCGAGCCAGCAGGCTACCAAGCGTGACGCTCAAACCATGCAGGAGTGGGTGGAATCATTTGGCTCAACCCGCAAGCCACGGTCAACCAAAACTAGGCTAGCGCTAAGCAAGAGGGTGGCATCGCTCATGAGCAAGTACACGGATAGGCAGTTTGCCACGACCTATTCCAAAGAGCTGGTGGTAGTGGTTGATCGGGAGAAGGCCCGGTTCAGCACTTGGTACGAGATGTTTCCGCGTTCCTGTACGTCTGAGGTCGGGCGACACGGCACCTTTAAGGATTGCGAGACACGCCTTTCCTATATCTCGGAAATGGGCTTTGATGTGCTCTATTTCCCCCCAATCCACCCCATCGGCTACACCAGTCGAAAGGGGAAAAACAATGTCCCTAAAGCTAAGTCCGGTGACCCTGGGACTCCCTGGGCTATCGGTTCAGAAGAAGGGGGGCACAAAGCGGTTCATCCTCAGCTTGGCACTTTAGAGGACTTCCGCTGGTTAATGACCAAGGCCCGAGATTATGGCATTGAGATCGCCCTGGATCTAGCTTTCCAGTGCTCTCCAGACCACCCATATGTGAAAGAACACCCGGAATGGTTCCGGTGGCGTCCCGATAGGACGGTGCAATATGCCGAAAACCCGCCTAAGAAATACCAAGACATCTATCCCCTGGAATTTGAGATCGAGCACTGGCGGGAACTCTGGGAAGAACTTAAGAGCGTGGTCCTTTTCTGGATCGAGCAGGGAGTCCGTATCTTCCGAGTGGACAATCCCCACACCAAGCCCTTCGCTTTCTGGGAATGGCTGATCGGTGGAATTAAACAGGATTACCCTGACGTGATATTACTTTCCGAGGCCTTTACCAGACCCAAAGTCATGTACCGGCTGGCTAAGCTGGGCTTCAGCCAGTCCTACACCTATTTCACCTGGCGCAATGTCAAGTGGGAACTCACCCAGTACTTTACCGAGCTGACTCAAACTGATGTGAGGGAGTTTTTCCGTCCCAATCTGTGGCCTAACACGCCAGATATTTTGAACGACTATCTTAGAGACGGTGGGCAATCGGCATTTATGGCACGGCTGGTGCTGGCGGCTACCTTGGGGGCTAATTACGGGATATATTGCCCAGCCTTTGAGCTCTGCGAAAACCGCCGTAAAGACACGGTAAGCGAAGAATATCTGGACTCAGAAAAATACGAGATTAAGCACTGGGATATTGAAAAACCCAACAGCCTTAAGGACTTCATTACCCGGGTAAATCGTATCCGCCGGGAAAACCCCGCCCTTCAGAGTGACTTGAGTCTGCGTTTCCATTCAGTAGATAATGACCAGCTTATTTGCTATAGCAAGCGTACCGAAGACCTTTCCAACGTAATATTAGTCGTGGTGAACCTGGACTACCGATATAAACAGTCGGGCCGGGTAGGCCTCTCTCTTGAGGAACTGGGGCTTGACCCTGATAAGCCGTACCGGGTTCATGACCTCCTCGATGATGCTAGCTACCAGTGGCGAGGCCAGCGAAATTATGTGGAACTTAATCCGCAAAAGATACCAGCCCATATCTTCCGGGTACACCGACAGATTACTACGGAGCAGGCGGTATAGTATCATATATAGAAGAGGCTATTAGCATGGCAACCAGTGATAAGAGGTACTTCTGGCGAGAGGATGACCCCCTCTGGTACAAGGACGCAGTCATCTATGAGCTTCATGTCCGCGCCTTCTATGATAGCGATGGTGATGGCATTGGTGACTTCCCGGGACTCACCGAGAAGCTGGACTACCTTCAGGACCTGGGGGTCACCGCCATCTGGCTCCTTCCATTCTACCCGTCTCCGTTCAAGGACGACGGCTATGATGTCTCGGACTACACCGGTATTCACCCAGCCTATGGAACGATGCATGACTTCAGGGTCTTCCTCAGGGAGGCTAACTATCGGGGACTGCGCGTAATTAACGAGTTAATCCTTAACCACACGTCAGACCAGCACCGGTGGTTCCAGCGGGCGCGGCGGGCGACGCCTGAAAGCCGGTGGCGTGATTTTTACGTCTGGAGTGATACGCGGGATAAATACAAAGAAGCCCGGATTATCTTTAGGGATTTCGAGTCATCTAACTGGGCCTGGGATCCATTAGCCAGAGCTTATTACTGGCACCGCTTCTACTCGCACCAGCCTGACCTCAATTTCGACAGTCCTCTCGTTCGGCAGGCTATACTACGAGCAGTAAGTTTCTGGCTCGGTCTGGGTGTCTCCGGACTTCGCCTAGATGCTGTGCCTTATTTATATGAGCGGGACGCCACTAACTGTGAGAACCTGCCCGAGACGCACGTCTTCCTCAAGGAACTGCGGCGCCAGGTAGATGAGCGATTCAAGAATCGCATGTTGCTGGCCGAGGCAAATCAGTGGTCTGAGGACGCTGTTGCCTACTTTGGTGACGGTGACGAGTGCCATATGGCTTATCACTTTCCCCTGATGCCCCGCATGTTCATGGCTATCCGCATGGAAGACCGCTTCCCCGTCATTGATATCATCCAACATGCACCACCTATCCCGGAGACCAGCCAATGGGTTCTTTTTCTCCGCAACCACGATGAACTCACCTTAGAGATGGTTACTGACGAAGAGCGGGACTACATGTACCGTGTGTATGCCCATGATACCCAGGCGCGGCTCAATCTTGGCATCCGTCGTCGTCTAGCCCCGCTCCTAAATAACGACCGGAAGAAAATCGAACTGATGAATGCGCTTCTGTTTTCGCTACCGGGGACACCGGTGATTTACTACGGCGATGAGATCGGCATGGGGGACAACTTCTATCTGGGTGACCGTAATGGCGTCCGCACCCCGATGCAGTGGAGTGCTGACCGAAATGCTGGCTTCTCCCGCACTAACCCTCAGCGGCTTTACCTTCCGGTCAACATTGCTCCTGAGTATCACTATGAGGCGGTTAATGTAGAGGCCCAGCAGAACAACCCGGACTCCCTTCTCTGGTGGATGAAGCGCCTAATCGCCTTGAGGAAGCGCTTCAAAGCCTTTGGCCGAGGAAGTCTCGAATTCCTTTACCCAGAGAATCGAAAGGTACTGGCTTTCCTCCGCCGCTACCAAGACGAGGCCATCTTGGTGGTGGCTAACCTTTCACGCCTAGCTCAACATACCAGCCTCAATCTTACACAATCTGCCGGAAAGGTACCGGTTGAGGTCTTTGGGCAGGCGGAATTTCCTCCTATCGGGGAAACACCATACTGTGTTACTCTCAGCCCATATGCCTTCTATTGGTTTTCCCTGGAATCCAGGCAACCGGAACGAATCGATTTGCACGTTGCGCCGGCAGAGGTTTTAGTACCAACCCTTACCGTGACCAAGGAATGGGAAGAGCTGTACAAGCGTAGGGGACGGCCGCTACTGGAAGCAGCACTATTAGGTTATATAAGGCAGCGCCGCTGGTTTGGTGGCAAGGCGCGGTATACTCGGTCAGCAGAGATACAGGATGTCATCGCTATACCCTATGGTACCTCCGTGGCTCACTTTATCCTTATCCGGATAGAGTACTCCGAAGGAGAACCTGAGACCTATCTGGTTCCTATAACTTTCGCTTTGGAAAAACGGGCAAGCCAGGTCATCGATGAGTTACCTGAAGCTGTTGTCGCCCGTCTGAAGCTGAGGGGCAACGGCAGTGACCGGGAAGGGGTCATTTATGATGCCCTGGTGGAACAAGATTTCCGCAATACCCTTCTCCAAACCATGGCTCGGCGCCGTCTCTTTAGAGGAGAAAGGGGAGAGATCGTTACCTATCCCACCCGGAAGGTATTTCGCAAGATACGTGGACCAGTTGAGGAAGCCTTAGAGTCTACTCTCCTCAAAGGAGAGCAGACTAACACCTCGGTAGTCTATGGCCATCGGCTAAAGTTAAAGCTCTTTCGTCGTCTGGAGGAGGGAGTCAGCCCCGAACTTGAGATTGGACGCTTTCTTACTGAGAAGGAGCCCTTTGCCAATGCTCCTCCGGTAGCCGGCGTTATCGAGTATCGGACTCAGAGGGGGGGTGAACCAGTGACCTTGGGTATCCTTCACGGGTATGTGCATAACGAGGGGGATGCCTGGCACTACACTCTGGACTCACTGAGTCGTTATTTTGAGCAGGTCCTGACACACCCAGGAGTAGAAGCACCCTTGCCCATTGGGGGTTCTCTACTGGACATAAGCGATGAAAGTCTCTCTTCCTTAGCTCAAGAGGCTATCGGTCCGTACCTGGTCTCGGCTCAGCTTTTAGGCCAGCGCACTGCCGAACTCCATTTAACACTGGCCTCGGCTATAGACAACCCAAACTTCGTTCCCGAACCGTTCTCAGTGACCTACCAGCGGTCTCTATATCACCGGATGAGGGGGTTCACCATCCAAGTTTTGCAACTGTTACGCCAGCGTCTAAAGCAACTTCCAGACGAGGTAAAGGCAGACGCCCAAAGAGTTCTGACCCTGGAGGATGCCATCCTTGGGCGCTTCCAAGACGTCACTAAGCGGAAGATCACCGGGATGCGTATCCGCTGCCACGGTGACTACCACCTGGGGCAGGTACTGTATACCGGCAACGACTTTGTCATTATTGACTTTGAAGGAGAACCGGCGCGACCCCTGGGAGAGCGCAGAATCAAGCGCTCGCCACTCAGGGATATTGCCGGCATGATACGCTCGTTTCATTACGCCGCCTATTTAGCCCTGCGGGGGCAAGTACCAACTTCACTCCGGCCAGAGGACCTGCCGATGTTGGAAAAGTGGGCGCAGGCTTGGTACCTTTGGGTCTCCGCTACCTTCTTGAAGACCTACCTGGAATTAATGGCAGATACCTCCATATTGCCTCAGGATCGAGAGGGAGTGAAGACTATTCTGGATGTTTACCTTCTTGACAAAGCTATCTACGAAGTGAACTACGAACTCAACAATCGGCCTGACTGGGTTGGGTTGCCCCTCCAGGGCATCCTGCAGGTGATAGCGGCTGATGAAAAATCAGCCGCGCCAAGGGCGGAGAAGAAGGATGAAAAATGAGTTCTGCCTGGCGAACCCGTCTTCTCTATCAACTGGCCCACCTCTATGGTGTGCAAACGGCTTATTATGATGTGTCCCACCACCGCCAGCAGGTTTCTACCGGAGCTTTACTAGCCGTGCTCCAGTCACTAGGTGCCCCGATAGCGAGCCTTCAAGATGTCCCCTCAGCATGGCGGGAACGGCGGCAGGAACTGTGGCAACGGCCTCTGGAACCAGTAGCTGTAGCCTGGGACGGTGGGCCATCCTCAGTAACAGTGCGGCTTTGTTCCAGCGCAGCCGATACTCTTTTGAACTGCCACCTCAAGCTGGAGACCGGTGAACAGCAGAGCTGGGAATGGATTGGAGCTGACCTGCCAGTAGTTGAGACTGCGGAGATAGAGGGGACGCAATATGTGGTCAAACAGCTCCTTGTGCCGGGGATGCTGCCTTGGGGATATCATCAGCTCATATTGGAGCTGCCGGGAGGACATGAAGAAACGCTGATCATTTCGGCACCCATTAAGGCTTACTTACCTCCAGCGGAGCCAGAAAATCGAACTTGGGGAGTCTTTCTCCCCTTGTATGCTCTACACACGAAGGATAGCTGGGGCGGGGGCGACTTCTCAGACCTAGAGGCTCTGACAACGTGGGTGGCTGGGATGGGAGGTCAGGTGGTAGCTACTTTACCTCTTCTGGCTACTTTTCTGGATGAGTTCTTCGAACCCAGCCCTTATCTTCCAGCTAGCCGCCTGTTATGGAACGAGTTTTACCTAGACATAAAAAGGGTCCCCGAACTACGACAATGTCCTTCGGCGCAGGCTCTCCTTGAATCGTCATCATTTCAGAAAGAGATTGGGGCTCTGCGCCACTCGTCCCTCGTAGACTACCGCCGTCAGATGGCATTAAAGCGCCGCGTCCTGGAAGAACTATGTTGGTGTTTCTTTGCTAAGCCGTCCCGCCGCCTTGATGACCTTCAGCACTTCAGTAACATAAATCCGGCGGTCGCAGACTACACTCGGTTTCGGGCGGCTGGTGAGAAGCAGCGTAGGTCATGGCAGTCTTGGCCTCAGCCACTTCGTGATGGTGTTCTCAAAGACACCGATTACAACGAGGAAAACAGGCGCTACCACCTGTATGTGCAATGGTTAGTTCATCAGCAAATAGAAGACATTTCGAAACAGGCTAAGAAGAAGAGCCTTCAGCTTTATCTTGACCTGCCACTGGGAGTCCATCCTGATGGCTACGATGTGTGGCGTGAACGTGAAGCGTTTATCCTGGACACTTCGGCTGGTGCGCCTCCGGACATCGTTTTTACCAAAGGGCAGAACTGGGAATTTCCCCCGCTACACCCGGAAAGAATAAGGGAGCAGGGTTACCAATACACAATCGCCTATCTACGCCATCACCTTCGGTACGCAGGTATTCTTCGCGTTGACCATGTGATGGGCCTCCACCGTCTCTTCTGTATTCCGAAGGGGCTGGAAGCCAGCCAGGGGGTCTATATACGTTACCGGGATGAAGAACTCTACGCTATATTGTCTCTTGAGTCGCATTGCAGTAAAGCTATCATTGTCGGCGAGGACCTGGGCACTGTGCCCCCATACGTCAGGCCAACTATGAAGCGGCATGGACTCCATCGCATGTATGTGGTGCATTACGAACTTGCCGCCAATCCACGAAAAGGACTTCTCCCCATCCCCCACAATTCGGTAGCCAGTCTCAATACGCACGACATGCCCCCTTTTGCTGCCTTTTGGCAGAGCCTGGACATTGAACAACGACTGGAGGTAGGCCATCTGGCCAAGGCAGACACACACCGGGAAAGGAAAGACCGTCGAGTCGTCAAAGAAGCCATGACCAATTTCTTACAGGACAAAGGCTGGCTTAAGGAATCTATGGCAGATGCCCACACCGCACTAGAAGCCTGTTTGGCCTTTCTCAGTGCCAGCCAGGCACGCCTGACCATTGTTAATCTGGAGGATTTGTGGTTAGAGACCCAGCCTCAGAACATGCCTGGCACCAAGGAAGAATACCCCAACTGGCGACGCAAGGCGCGCTATAGCTTCGAAGAGTTTTGCCAAATGCCTCAGGTACTTGATACACTACGGACTATGAACAAACTCCGCAAGCAGGGTAAGCACCGATGATGGCAAAAAAAGAGACGCCCAGCAAATCAGCCCGCCGCCTTAAAGTAAAAACAAGCAATCAGCCGGTGTCGCCAGAAGTGACCCTGCTGACCGAAGATGACCTCTACCTGTTTAACGAAGGCTCTCACTTGCGCCTGTACGAGAAACTGGGAGCCCATCTACTTATTGATGACGGTCAAGAAGGTACTTATTTTGCGGTATGGGCACCCGATGCCAAGCAGGTATCCGTCATTGGCGACTTTAATGGCTGGGACAGAGCCAGCCATCCTTTGTACTCCCGGGGGCAATCAGGGATATGGGAGGGGTTCATTCCAGGAGTGGGTAAGGGTACCCTTTACAAGTACCATATCAACTCGCGGTACAAGGGTTACAAAGTAGACAAGTCAGACCCTTATGCCTTTTATACTGAAACGCCACCTAAAACTGCCTCCGTCGTCTGGGACCTTGAATATACCTGGGGAGACCAGGAGTGGATGGAGAAACGGCACAAGTGCAATACACTTGATGCCCCAATGGCTATCTATGAGTTACACCTGGGCTCGTGGAGGCGAGTGCCTGAAGAAGATAACCGTCCCCTTACCTACCGGGAGCTGGCGCCACAACTTGCCGAATATGCCAAGCAGATGGGGTTCACTCATGTAGAGTTTCTCCCGGTTATGGAGCACCCGTTTCTCGGCTCCTGGGGTTATCAAACCACCGGGTATTTTGCCCCCACCAGCCGCTACGGTACGCCGCAGGACTTTATGTTCTTGATTGACTACCTGCACCAGCATGACATTGGGGTGATTCTGGATTGGGTACCCTCACACTTTCCCACTGATGAGCATAGTCTCGGCTTCTTCGATGGTACCCACCTTTATGAACATGCTTACCCCCAAAAGGGTTTCCACCCTGACTGGAGCAGCTTCATATTCAATTATGGGCGTAACGAAGTGCGGAACTTTCTCATCAGTAGCGCCCTCTCCTGGCTGGACAAGTATCACGCCGATGGCTTGCGTGTGGACGCAGTCGCTTCCATGCTCTATCTAGACTACTCACGTAAGAAGGGGGAGTGGATCCCCAATAAATATGGGGGACGAGAAAACCTGGAAGCCATCGCTTTTCTGCGCCGACTAAATGAGGAGGTCTATAAGAACTACCCCGACGTCCAGACCATCGCTGAAGAGTCCACTGCTTGGCCAATGGTCTCACGGCCAACGTATTTAGGCGGTCTGGGCTTCGGTATGAAATGGGACATGGGCTGGATGCATGATACGCTGCAGTATATGTCTCGTGATCCTATCCATCGAAAATACCACCACAACGATTTGACCTTTCGCATGCTCTATGCTTTCACTGAGAACTTTGTTCTGCCCCTTTCTCACGATGAGGTTGTTCATGGCAAGGGCTCGCTCCTGGGCAAAATGCCTGGAGATGACTGGCAGAAGTTTGCCAATCTAAGGCTGCTTCTGGGGTATATGTATGCCCAGCCGGGGAAAAAGCTGCTCTTCATGGGGGCAGAGTTAGGCCAGTGGCGGGAGTGGAACCATGATGGGAGCCCCGATTGGCATTTCCTCGAATACGAGCGGCACGCTGAAGTTCAGAGGTGGGTGGAGGCTCTGAACCGACTTTACCAGAGTGAACCAGTTCTGTATGAGCTTGACTGTGACCCGGCAGGCTTTGAGTGGATTGATGCTAGTGACGCTTTGCAGAGTGTCATCAGCTTCATCCGTAAGGGCAAATCAACCAATGACATCATCCTCGTCATCTGTAACTTCACTTCGATGACTTACTCTGAATATCGGGTGGGTGTCCCACATGGTGGCTTGTGGACAGAGCTCCTGAACGGTGACGCCGAACAATACTGGGGCAGTGGCCAAGGCAACCTTGGTGGGGTTGAGGCAACACCGACTCCATGGCATGGTCGTCCCTACTCACTCAACATAACCCTGCCGCCTCTGGCAACCGTGTTCTTCAAGAGCAAGGGGAAAAAGCCATGAGTATGAAGAGCCGCCTTGGTGCCAAATATCTGGGGGACAGCCGCTGCCAGTTTGTGGTATGGGCGCCTTCCGCCCAGAAGGTTGAAGTGCATATTATGGCACCTCAAGAACGAATCCTACCTCTAGATAGAGATGCCCAAGGCTACCATCGAGCGGTCGTTGAGGGTGTGGAGCCAGGCAGCCTCTACTTATACCGTCTGGATGGCGAGGAGGAGCGCCCTGACCCGGCTTCCCGTTTCCAGCCCCACGGTGTCCACGGTTCTTCGCAGGTGGTAGACTCTCATTTCGTATGGGATGATGGCTCTTGGTCTGGACTGCCCCTCCAAGATTATATTATCTACGAAATCCATGTGGGTACTTTCACCCAAGATGGCACCTTTGACGCTATCATCCCTCATCTAGATGAACTTAAAGATTTGGGCATTACCGCTGTAGAACTCATGCCTATCGCCCAATTTCCGGGCAACCGCAACTGGGGCTATGACGGCGTTTACCCTTTCGCCGTGCAGGATTCTTACGGCGGACCGCAGGGTCTTAGACGCCTGGTGAACACCTGCCATCAGAAAGGGCTGGTTGTTATTCTGGATGTCGTGTACAACCACCTTGGCCCAGAAGGAAATCACCTCGGTGACTTCGGCCCATATTTTACTGACCGCTATCAGACCCCCTGGGGGGCAGCCATCAACTTCGATGGGCCTTATAGTGATGAGGTTCGCCATTTCTTCATCGAAAATGCGCTTTACTGGGTTACTGAGTTTCACATTGATGTCCTCCGGCTCGATGCGCTCCATGCCATACTGGATATCACACCCAGGACGTTCTTGGAGGAGCTTGCCACCTCGGTGCATGAGCAGGCAGGGCGGGTAAACCGTCGGATCTACCTAATTGGTGAAAGCACTCTCAACGACAGGCGTCTTCTTCTTCCGCCTGAGCTAGGAGGCTATGGTCTGGATGCCCAGTGGAACGATGACCTTCACCACTCCCTTCATGTGCTGCTGACCGGCGAGCAAAACGGGTATTATCAGGACTTTGGGCAA
>Ga0209986_10002823_pt1 | contig 15561 bp, 16 predicted proteins | sample BlataG_FD_183168 | JGI IMG/M metagenome (GOLD analysis project Ga0209986, IMG submission 183168) | Deep subsurface microbial communities from Black Sea to uncover new lineages of life (NeLLi) - Black_00105 metaG (SPAdes) (version 2) | ecosystem: Environmental > Aquatic > Marine > Oceanic >...
TGGTGCGAGTCCTGACAGTTATGTTGAGAATATTGCCAAAGGTCATAAGGCTGATTGTTATCTTGCAAAACCAGTAGATTCCAAGAAAATACTCGGTGCGGTAAATGATCTATTAACCAAAACAAGGTCTGTACCAAAAGAAGAACGGGCAAATCCCAAGATACTACTTATTGATGATGATCCAGATTTTCTTGAGGCTACAAAACAGATTTTAACCGCCAATAAATATGATGTCATAACTGCAAAGAATGGAGATGAAGGAATTGCCAAGGCAAAGTATGAAAGCCCTGATTTAATCCTTCTTGATGTTATTATGCCTGGTAAAGATGGTTTTACAGTTTGCTATGAATTGCGCAAAATCGCACAGACAAGACCAATACCAATTGTAATGCTGACTGCAGTTGGACAGCAGCTTACAAAACCTGAATACGCAGTTGATATCGCAATTGACCATCTGGCAGATGACTACATTGATAAACCAGTAGACATGCCAACCTTACTTAAGAAGATCGAGAAGCATTTGCTATTCAGATAAGCACGTAGTTGCATCATTTATGGTGCGAAAGGAGCTCGTATAGTGACCGAACTTTCACCAAAATTTAAATATGAGGTCGCGCAGGAGCCGGGTGGTGAGGGTATAAAATTATGCTTTGCATGCGGAATTTGTACGGCAAGTTGTCCAATAAGGGAAATCGATGAGGGATATAACCCGCGCAGGATTATACGAATGGTCCTTCTGGGAATGAAACAAAGGGTTTTGAGCAGTGATTTTATCTGGTTCTGTTCAAGTTGCTATGCCTGTACTGAAAGATGTCCTCAGGGTGTGAAATTTACTGATGTAATGAATGCAATAAAAAACCTGGCTGTAAAAGCAGGTTACATTCCTCAGGCATTTATTCAGCAGACACAAATCCTAGAACAGTTTGGTAGACTATACGAAATTGATGAGTTTGATAATAAAAAGAGGGCAGGATTTGGTCTCCCAAAGGTCGAAAAAGCAAAAGGATTTACTGAGAAGATATTCAAAATAACTGAGATTGAAAAAAATATTCCAAGGAACGTTTGAGATATGAAGTATGCTTTGTATCCTGGTTGTACAGTTTTAGGTAGGGGGAGAAACTATGAGATGGCGACAAGAGAGGTCGCTAAGATATTGGGTATTGAATTTGTTGATCCGGATGATTTTGAATGCTGTGGTTTTCCAATAAAGTCAGTCCACTACGAGACATTTATGATGATGGGCGCTCGAAATATTTTTGCGGCTGAACAAAAGGGATTGAATATCTGCACCCTATGCAGTGCCTGTACAGGTTCACTCACTGAAGTAAATGAACATCTCAAAGGACATTTTGATGAGAAGACAATGATCATTGCGCAATTGAAAAGAAACGGGATTAATTACCGGATGGGTAGAAATATTGCTATCAAGCATTTTACAAAGGTTCTTTATGAAGATATCGGAATTAATGAGATTGAGAAACAGGTAAAGAAAAAATTCTCCAATCTCAATATTGCAGCACACTATGGCTGTCACTATTTAAAGCCAACTGATATATACATAAATCCTGAAGACCCTGAGAACCCCCATTCTTTAGATGAACTTATCAGGGTAACCGGTGCAAATTCTATTGATTATTCAGAAAAATTGAGTTGCTGTGGTGCTGGAGTACTGGCAATAAATGAAGATTTGGCTTATTCAATTGTGCGACCAAAATTCCAAGAGTTATCAAGAAACTCCACTGATGCGATGGTTTTGATATGTCCATTTTGCAGTGTGATGTATGATGATAATCAAAAAAAGATTGAGCAGAAATTCGAAGAGAAATATGATTTACCGGTTCTTTATTATCCTCAGCTACTCGGTCTGGCATTGGGCATTGATGCGAAGCTATTGGGTCTTCGAATGAATAGGGTATCTACAAAAGCACTTTTGGAGAAGATAGGGACATGAGAGGTAAGATGCAAGAGGCAAGAAGTAAGATGCAAGAGGCAAGAGGTAAGATGCAAGAGGCAAGAGGTAAGATGCAAGAGGCAAGAAGTAAGAGGTAAGAAGGGAGATGCAAGAGACAAGATGCAAGAAGCAAGAGGTAAGAAGCAAGAGGCAAGAAGTAAGAGGTAAGAAGGGAGATGCAAGAGACAAGATGCAAGAAGCAAGAGGTAAGAAGCAAGAGGCAAGAAGTAAGAGGTAAGAAGGGAGATGCAAGAGACAAGATGCAAGAGGCAAGAGGTAAGATGCAAGAGACAAGATGCAAGAAGTAAGAAGCAAGAGGCAAGAAGTAAGAGGTAAGAAGGGAGATGCAAGAGACAAGATGCAAGAGGCAAGAAGTAAGAAGCAAGAGGCAAGAAGTAAGAGGTAAGAAGGGAGATGCAAGAGACAAGATGCAAGAAGTAAGAAACAAGAAGAAGCCAATAAAGAGTTACAAAGATTTAAAGGTTTATAGACTTTCTTACAAGTTAGCGATAGAAATATTTCATCTTTCAAAAAGATTTCCTAAAGAAGAGATATATTCTTTAACTACTCAAATAAGAAATTCTTCGCGGTCGGTTCCAGCAAATATTGCTGAAGGTTGGGCAAAACGGCGATATGAACAGGTTTTCAAAAGGCATTTGGTAGATGCTATTGGTTCCTGTGAAGAAACAAAAGTGTGGTTAGATTTTTCATATGATTGTGATTATATAAAAAGTAAAGAGCATAAGAATTTTTCAGTGAGATATGAAGAAGTTAGCAAAATGTTAAACGGATTACTTGAAAAATGGCAAACCTTCTAAATTCTACTTCTAACATTTTATTTCTTGTTTTTGTTTCTCTACTTATCCAATTAAATCTTGCTTCTGGCATCTGGCTTCTTGCTTCTGTTCTCTACCCATCTGGTCAGATCTTACTTCTGGCATCTGGCTTCTTGCTTCTGTTCTCTACCCATCTGGTCAGATCTTACTTCTGGCATCTGGCTTCTTGCTTCTGTTCTCTACCCATCTGGTCAGATCTTACTTCTGGCATCTGGCTTCTTGCTTCTGTTCTCTACCCATCTGGTCAGATCTTACTTCTGGCATCTGGCTTCTTGCTTCTATTGTAGGAGTGTACAATGACAGTTAACGGCAAAATAGGCGCAGTACTCGTTGTCGGTGGGGGTATCGGTGGTATTCAAGCAGCCCTTGATTTAGCCGATTCTGGATTCAAGGTTTACTTATTGGAAAAGGCGCCAAGTATTGGTGGTGTGATGGCTCAATTGGATAAGACCTTTCCTACAAATGACTGTTCAATGTGTATTCTGGCGCCCAAACTTGTGAGCGTTGCCCGGCATCCAAATATTGAACTCATAACCAACGCCGAAATAGATGGACTAAAAGGAGATGCCGGTAACTTCACTGTTGCTGTAAAAAAGATGCCTCGTTATGTAGATGAGACAAAATGCACTGGTTGTGGAGTTTGCGCAGAAAATTGTCCTGTAAGAAATGAGATTTACCTCGAGCCGGTGGAGAGGGTAGAGATAAAACTTGAGCCTGATGACTTGAACCGAATGAAGAAAATAATTGAAGATTACAAAGGCAAGGAAGGTGCATTAGTGCCCGCGTTACACGATATTAATGTCAACTATTCCTATTTACCAGAGAATGTGCTGAGATATATTTCAAAAGAGCTTGACATACCCTTGAGTTTAATCTATCGGATAGCGACTTTCTATAATGCCTTCAGCTTAAAACCAAAAGGAAAATACACAATCAATGTCTGCTTAGGAACAGCCTGTTATATAAAAGGTGGGAATAGAATTCTTGAGGCATTTGAGAGAGAACTTAGTATAAAGGTGGGAAATACCACTGAGGATTTGATGTTTGGGCTTGAGACCATAGCCTGTTTTGGATGTTGTGGGCAGGCTCCTGTTGTAGTAGTGAACGAGGACTTGCATGGACATTTTGGCGCAAGAAAAGTTCCGAATTTAATTAGGAGTTATAAGGAGATGAAGGATGCCTAAGTTAAAGCCTGAAGATTTAGAAAAGATAGCCGAAAAAGCAAAAAGGACAATGCTTCTTCGTGAAGGCAGTGGTCGTGCAAGAATCACAGTCCATATGGGAACTTGTGGCATAGCTGCTGGGGCACGTGCTATTATGAGTGCGCTACTAAAAGAGATTGAGGAGAGGAACATAAAAGATGTTATTCTAACCACTTCAAGTTGTGCAGGTCTGTGCAGTCGGGAGCCTATGATAACAGTAGAGGTCCAAAATCAGCCACCTGTAAAGTATGTAGATTTGACTCCTGAGAAGGCGAGAGAAATTTTTGTGAAGCATGTCCTTTCTGGAGAGATTGTCAGAGAATATGCATTGGCTTTTGGAAGTGAGAGGATACCTTAAATGAGAGGGAAATAAATTGAAGGCATATAGATCTAATTTGATGCTTTGCACTTGCACAATGTGTGTCTCGGTTGGAGTACTAAAAATAAAGAAAAAACTTGAGGAAGAGATTAAGAAACATAATTTAGTAGACGAGGTTCAAATTATTCTGACTGGGAGTAGTTGGCTTTGTACAAGGGGTCCGACATTAATTGTCCAGCCTGACGATGTAGTTTATCAATTCCTAAAGGAAGAAGATATTCCCTATCTTGTTGAAGAGCATCTCCTAAAGGGTAGACCAGTAAAGTCTTTAATGTATGTTCATCCAGAGACATTACACCCAATTGAGAAATTGCATCACATTCCTTTTTATCGTGATCAGAGACTTATTGCCCTCTGGAATAGAGGAATAATAGATCCTGAACAGATTGAGGAATATATTGCAAGAGATGGTTACAAAGCATTGGCAAAGGTCTTAAAAAGTATGACCCCTGAGGAAGTGATTCAGGAGATAAAAGAGTCTGGACTAAGAGGAAGGGGTGGTGCTGGATTTCCTACAGGCAGAAAATGGGAGCTTTGCAGAAAAAATCCTGATGGCACCAAATACTTGATTTGTAATGCTGATGAGGGAGACCCGGGTGCCTTTATGGATAGATCAATAATTGAAGCAGATCCTCACTCTCTCATTGAAGGGATGCTAATCGCTGCTTATGCAATTGGAGCAAAGAAAGGCTATATCTATGTGAGAATTGAGTATCCTTTAGCTATAAAGAGGCTGGTTCGTGCAGTCAGTCAAGCAAGAGAATATGGGCTACTTGGAAAAGATATATTTGCTTCAGGTTTTGATTTTGATATAGAGATATTTCGTGGGGCAGGCGCATTTGTTTGTGGAGAAGAGACCTCTTTGATTCATTCAATAGAAGGACAACCAGCAGAACCCAGGCAGAGACCTCCTTTTCCAGTTGAGAGAGGTCTTTTTGGTAATCCCACAGTTATAAATAATGTGGAGACCTTAGCAAATTTACCAAGAATAATAAATTTTGGTGCAGGATGGTTTGCATCAATTGGGACCGAGAAAAGCAAGGGTACAAAAGTCTTTTCTTTGGCTGGGAATATAAATAATGCTGGGTTAGTGGAAGTGCCAATGGGAATAACTCTGCGTGAAATGGTTTATAATATTGGGGGTGGGATTCCTAAGGGAAAGAAGTTTAAAGCAGTTCAGACAGGCGGTCCTTCCGGGGGTGTTATTCCGAGCAATTTACTTGATTTACCAATAGATTATGAGCGTTTAAAGGAAGCAGGCGCAATTATGGGTTCAGGTGGAATGATTGTGGTGGATGAAGACACCTGTATGGTTGATCTTGCCAAGTATTTTATTGAATTTACAAAGGATGAATCTTGTGGAAGGTGTACTTCTTGCCGTGAGGGACTCGCAGCTATGCATGAAATTTTGAAAAACATCTGTGAAGGAAGAGGAAAAGAAGGAGATATAGGATTTTTGGAAGAATTAGGAGAAGCAATCAAAGAGGCTTCTTTGTGTGGATTAGGGCAGACAGCGCCTAACCCTGTATTGAGTACTTTGTGTTATTTTAAGGATGAATGTATTGCTCATATCAAGTATAAAAGGTGTCCAGCAGCTGTTTGTAAAGAAATTATCTCGTCTCCTTGCCAGCATATTTGCCCAATAGAGACAGAAGTACCTGTGTATATAGCGCTTACTGCAAAGGGGAAATTTGATGAGGCACTTGAAATAATCAGGAAAGATAATCCATTACCTTCTGTTTGTGGGCGTGTTTGTCACCATCCTTGTGAGTCTAAATGCAGGGCAGGCGAGGGAGGAGAATCTATAGCTATAAGATCAATTAAACGATTTCTCACAGATTATGGAATGAATTCAAAAAATAAGCCCCTTATTAAACCTAGAGAAAAAAAGGAAGAGAAAGTTGCCATAATTGGTTCTGGTCCTGCTGGTTTGACAGCAGGCTATTATCTTGGATTAGAGGGATACAATGTAACTATATTTGAAGCACTACCTGTTATTGGAGGAATGCTGCGAGTGGCTATACCAGAGCATCGTTTGCCTAAAGAGATCTTAGACTACGATTTAGAAACCATTAAAAATGTAGTGAACATTAGGACAAATATTCGTTTTGGTAAGGATTTTTCTATAGACGATCTTTTTAAAGAAAGATACAGAGCTATATTTATTGCTCTTGGTGCTCATAAGGGTATGAAACTTGGCATCCCCAGCGAGAATGCGGATGGTATACTTGATTCAATAGAGTTTTTGAGAGCAGTAAATCTCGGCAAGAAGGTCAAAATAGGAAAAAGAGTGAGTATAATCGGCGGTGGGAATGCAGCTGTAGATGCAGCCAGAGTCGCTAACCGTCTACCCGAGTGTGAAGAAGTGACTATTATTTATCGGAGGACCAGAGTAGAGATGCCTGCTTTTAAGGAAGAGGTTGATTCAGCTATTGAGGAAGGGATAGATATTAAGTTCCTTGCTGCTCCTACCAAGGTATTAACCAAAAATGGTAAACTAACAGCAATAGAATGTATCCAGATGGAACTCGGCGAGATTGATAAGAGTGGAAGAAGAAGACCTATTCCCATTAGAGGTTCAGAATTTACAATCGAGTTGGATACTTTGATACCTGCAATTAGTGAGCAACCGGATACAGGTTTTCTAACTGAAAAGGATGGTATTAAAATTTCTCGTTGGGGAACTATTGAGGTAGAACAAGAAACACTGGCAACAAGTCGGGAAGGTGTATTTGCTGGCGGAGATGTGATCACAGGACCCAATACTGTTATAGAGGCTGTTGCTGCAGGGAAGTTAGCAGTTGAATCCATTGGTAAATATTTAAGGGGAGAGAATTTGCCAAGAGAATATAAAGTAACCAGACCCTCAGTGTACATTGAGCCAGTTGAGTTAACTGAGGAAGAAATAGAAGAATTAAGCGAAGCAAAGCGTCCTGAAATGCCTTATTTGCTTGCTGAAGAGAGAATTAAAAATTTTAGAGAAGTATCTTTAGATCTTACTGAAGAGATGGTGATTAAGGAGGCTCGTCGGTGTCTCAGGTGTGATCTGGAGACTGAAGATGGCAAAAAAGCTGTGGGGAGAGTATGATACTTAAACAAGTAAAAGAAATTCTTGAGGCAGAGGTTATTATAGGATCAGATAAGCTAAAAATGGAAGTAAAGATAGGATGCGCTGCTGATTCGATGAGCGATATATTAGCCTTTGCCAAACCAGGGGCCCTTCTTTTAACGGGATTAACAAATCCACAGGTCGTGTATACATCGGAGATATCTGATATTAAGGCAATCTGTTTTGTTCGTGGTAAAAAGCCTGACGAAAAGGTAATTAAGTTGGCTAAAAGCAAGAATCTACCTATGTTGATGACACATTTACCCATGTTTGAAAGCTGCGGGCGATTATATGCAAATGGACTTATTGGCATAGGTTATTTGGATATCGAGAAAAAAAATGGCTGAGGATAAGAAATATACCAAGATCCAAGAGTTGACCTATGAGTTAAAGGTGGGAAATGTGATGACTAAGAAAGTGGTTACTGTGAGTCCCCAAAAAACAATTTATAAATTGAGAAATATATTGCGCACAAAGCTTATATCCGGGACTCCAGTTGTAGATAAAGGTAAATTGATTGGTATTATAAGTATTGAAGATTTCATGAAATGTCTGGCAAAAGGGGAAAGAAATATTCCTGTAGAGGAAAGGATGACTAAGAACGTGAAAACCTTATATGTTGATGAACCACTTGTTCATGCTGTCAGGAAGTTTGATCAGTATGGATTTGGTCGCTTTCCTGTGATTGAACGTGGTAAGGGGAAGTTAGTTGGCATCATCACCAAAGGTGATATCATCAAGGGATTACTTAAGAAGTTAGAGATTGATTATCATAAGGAGGAAATTCATAGGTATAGAGCGAGTCACATTTTTGAAGACATCGTTGCTGACAGGACTACTTTGACCTTTCACTACAATGTGGTAGGTGAGGACTTTAATCGTGCTGGAGAATCTGCCAGTGGACTTAAAAAGACACTCTTTCGTCTGGGCATTCGACCTGATTCGGTTCGGCGAGCGGCAATTGCTGCATATGAGGCAGAGATGAACATTGTTGTCTTTACTGATGGAGGTAAATTAACAGTTTCCGTGGAAACTCATCGGATTAAAATTGAAGCATCTGATTCTGGACCCGGTATTCCTGATATTGAACAAGCGATGCAACCCGGATTCTCCACTGCTCCTGAGTGGATACGGGAATTGGGATTTGGTGCTGGGATGGGATTGTTGAATATTAAAAATTGCGCTGATAAAATGAACCTGACCTCAAAAGTTGGCAAGGGAACACATCTTGAGGCTATTATCTATTTAAATCAGAGATGATTACACTTAAAGAGATTATACAAAAGCTAAATCTCGAAGTAATGTCTGCAAGTGGTGATTTTGATAGAGAGATAAGAGGTGGCTATGTCAGTGATTTGCTCAGCGATGTCATAGCCAATTCTAAGGAAGGCAACATCTGGATTACCTTGCAAACCCATCCGAATATAGTTGCTGTTGCTACATTAAAAGAACTCGCTGGGATTATTATTGTCAACAAAAGAAAACCCGAAGACGAAACTTTGAAAAAGGCAGAGGAAGAGAATATTCCAGTTATGGTAACCGAATTGTCTGCCTTCGAAATAGTTGGCAGACTGTATGAGCTCGGTATTGGGAGAGCTACAGAAAATGCTAAGGAGGTTTAGAATGGATTTACACATTCATACTTGCCTATCTCCTTGTGCCGATTCGGAAATGGTGCCAACTAAGATAGTCAAAAAAGCGAAATCGAAAGGTTTGGATGTTATTGGAATCTGTGACCATAATTCGGCTGAGAATGTAATGGCAGTGAAGAGAGCAGGAGAGAGAGAAAAATTAGGGGTCATTGGAGGAATTGAAGTTACATCACGGGAGGAGGTGCATATCCTGGCTTTCTTTGATGAAGAGAATAATTTACTTGAACTTCAGAAAATCATCTATGATAATCTGTGCGGGATAAATGATGAAAAAATTTTTGGAGAACAGACTGTAGTTGATGAAGAAAATAAGGTTTTAGGGATTAACAAAAGGCTTTTGATTGGAGCAACTGAGTTATCAATAGAGGAGGTTGTTGATACAATACATTCTTTAGATGGTTTGGCAATCGCATCTCATATTGACCGTGAAAGGTTCAGTATCATTGGTCAATTGGGATTTATACCTGATGGTTTGAACCTGAATGGTTTAGAGGTATCACCTGAAGTTTCTATCGAGAACAGGCGGCTTAAATTTCCTCAAGCATCAGATTCCCCACTGGTTACATTTTCTGATGCTCACACTATACAAGATATTGGTAAGAGTGCAACCAGTTTTTTGATTAATGAGGCAAGAGTTAGTGAAATAAAGAAGGCTTTGCTTAACGAAGATGGAAGATCTATCCTTACACATCTTAGATATAGTAGAGAACTCAATTGAAGCAGAGGCTTCAATGATTAGAATAAGAGTCATTGAGGATATGAAAAGAGACTTACTTACTATTGAGATAAAAGACAATGGCTGGGGAATGGATAAAGAGGTTATCAAGAGAGCTGTTGATCCATTCTATACTACCAGAACCACACGAAGGGTAGGTCTTGGTCTATCACTCCTGGCACAGGCAACAAGGGAGAGTAATGGCAATATTGAGATAAAATCAAAGGTTGGTCAAGGAACAACCATCAAAGCTACCTTCCAGTATAGCCATATTGACCGTAAGCCATTAGGTGATATAAAGGAGACACTTTCCACTTTAATTGCTGGCAATCCAGGGGTAGACTTTGTGTACGAACACCAAAGAGATAATGTAAAGTTTAAATTGAATACAAGGGAGATGCGCAAAAACTATGAGAGGTAAAATGGTAAAGTTCACTATTGATGGACAAGAAACCGAGGTTGAACAAGGAACAACCATTCTCGAGGCAGCTCAAAAACTTGGAATAGAGATACCCACTCTCTGCTATCATAAAGGGTTAACCCCTTATGGAGCATGCCGTGTTTGTTTGGTAGAGATAATAGAGGATGGCAAAACTTCATTACAAGCCTCTTGTATCTATAAAGCGAGGGATGGGTTAGCAATCAAGACGAATACCGATAGAGTAGCAAAAACTCGTAAGATAATAGTAGAGTTGTTACTTGCGCGGTGTCCGGATGCAAAACCAGTTCAAGAATTGGCGGAAAAATTAGGCGTGCATAAGATAAGAATTACCAAGAAAAATGAGGATTGTTTACTTTGTGGGCTCTGTGTACGTATGTGTGAGGAGAGGATGGGAAGAGGTGCAATTAGCTTTGCTCATAGAGGGATAAGACGAAAGGTGGAGCCCGCATTTGATGTTCAATCAGATGTGTGTCAAACTTGTGGTGCTTGTTATTTTGTTTGTCCAACTAAGGGGATAAAGTTTGAAGAAATTACAAAAAATAGGCCCATACCGATCCTGTCTGAATTTGATGAAGGTTTAAGAGAAAGACCTTCAATATATATTCCTTTTCCTCAGGCAGTTCCAAACTATGCTATAATTGATAAAGAGCATTGTGTGCATTTGCAGACTGGAGAATGTAAAATCTGTCAGGAATTCTGCGATGCAGATGCAATAAATTTTGACCAAAAAGAAGAAGTAATTGGTATAAATGTTGGTTCGATCATCCTTTCACCTGGGTTTGATGAATTTGATGCAAAAAAGAAGAGTGAATACGGGTATGGACGATACGAAAATGTTGTTACCTCAATCGAGTTTGAAAGAATCCTCTCTGCCTCAGGTCCTTTTCAAGGTCATGTCCTGAGACCTGGTGATAAGAAGGAAGCAAAAAGGATTGCCTTTATTCAATGCGTGGGCTCACGGGATCCGCATGCAGGTCAGGGGTATTGTTCATCAGTCTGCTGTACGTATGCGATAAAAGAGGCAATCATTGCCAAGGAGCACTCTAAAGCAGGACTTGAAACGACAATTTTTTGTATGGATATAAGGACATTTGGTAAAGGGTTTGAAGCATATTATGAGCGGGCAAAGAATGAATACGGGGTGAGATTTGTCAGGGCCGGGGTCTCAAATATTGATGAAGATTCAGGCACAAAGAATCCAATAGTACACTATGAAAGTGAAGCTGGTGAGATAAAACAAGAAGAGTTTGATGTGGTTATACTCTCAGTTGGTCTTGTACCCAAGGATGGGACAGCTCAATTAGCGAGAAGATTACGGGTTAATCTTAATGAATATGGATTTTGCCGAACCTCAGAGTTTATGCCGGTCGATACAATGAGGGATGGAATATATGTCTGCGGCGCATTTGCCGGACCAAAAGACATTCCTGAAACAGTAACTCAGGCATCAGGTGCAGCAGCAAAGGCAATGGGTCTTCTGGCTTCAGCAAGAAATACCTTAGTGACAAAGAAGGAATATCCTCCTGAATTGGATGTTTTAAATCAAGAACCGAGAATTGGTGTCTTTATCTGCCACTGTGGAATAAATATTGGCGGCTATGTTGATGTGCCGCGCGTAGTTGAATACACAAAGACCCTACCCAATGTTGTCTATGCCGAAGACAATCTATACACCTGTTCTCAGGATACGCAAAAAAGAATAGTTGAAATGATTAAAGAACATAAATTGAACCGTGTGGTTGTTGCTTCATGTACACCAAGGACCCACGAACCCCTTTTCCGTGAGACAATAAGAGAGGCAGGTTTGAATCCCTATCTCTTTGAAATGGCAAATATCCGGGACCAGTGCTCCTGGATTCATATGAACGAGCCAAAGGGGGCATTCGAAAAAGCAAAAGATTTAGTAAGGATGTCAGTTGCCAAAGCACGATTACTTATGCCGTTAAAGCAGGTCGAGATTGATGTAGTGCAAAAGGCATTAGTGATTGGTGGCGGAATTGCCGGAATGGTATCGAGCCTCTCACTTGCTGAGCAGGGTTTTGAAGTCTTTTTAGTTGAGCGAGAAAAAGAACTGGGTGGCAATCTCAGACATATCTATTACACAATTGAAGGAAGAGATGTCCAAAGGTTTTTAAGAAGAACTATTCAACAAATAAATGATCACCAATTAATAAATGTTTACACTGGTGCAAAGATCGAGTCAATTTCAGGATTCATCGGGAATTACGAAACCGAAATTACTATTGAAATCTCGAAAGAAATCCCCTCACCCTTCCCTCCCCCACAGGTGGGGAGGGATAAAGGGAGGGGGGAAGTTGGGGATGCCTACTCGACGAAAGTTAAACACGGTGTAGTGATTGTTGCTACCGGTGCTCAGGCGTATAAGCCTACTGAGTATTCATATGGTCAAGATAAAAGGGTCATTACACAGAGGGAATTGGAAGAACAAATCTCAAATCTCAAATCTCAAATCTCAAATCTCAAATCTGTTGTCATGATCCAATGTATTGGTTCAAGAGATGATAGCCATCCATATTGTAGCAGAATGTGCTGTTCCCAGGCTGTAAAAAATGCATTGAAGTTTCTGGAAGTAAATCCTGAGGCAAATATCTATGTTCTATATCGCGATGTAAGGACATACGGCTTTAAAGAAGATTTTTATAGGAATGCAAGAGAGGCTGGGGTTATCTTTATTAGATATGATAATGATTCAAAACCCGAAATACACAGCAATAATGGCAGGTTAAATATCTCAATATTTGAACCAATTTTAAAAGAGAAAATTGAACTTTGCTCTGACCTCATAGTGCTTTCAACCGGGATTGAGCCAGAAAAAGATAATGATGTTCTGGCAAAGATGTTAAAGGTACCTCTAAATGATGAAGGATTTTTTCTTGAGGCGCACGTTAAATTAAGACCGGTTGATTTTGCGACCGAGGGTGTTTTTGTTGCGGGAATGGCGCACAGTCCAAAATGTATTGATGAGGCGATAAGTCAAGCTGAGGCGGCTGTAGCAAGGGCTACGACGATTATTGCTCATGAGAAATATTATGCCGAAGCAGCAATTTCACATGTTAATGAGGAACTTTGTGGTGGTTGTGGTATTTGTAGCGGGTTATGCCCGTTCGAGGCAATTGAAATTGTGATTGAGGATACTGAGCGAAAATCTAAAGTGAACGAGGCATTATGCAAGGGTTGCGGTACCTGTGTTGCAGCGTGTCCATCTGGTGCAATGGAGCAGTATGGTTTCACAAAACATCAGATCATGGCGATGATTGATGCGCTGGAGGAATAGCGAGAGGCAAGATGCAAGAAGTAAGAAGCAAGAAGCAAGAGGAAAGAGGCAAGAGGAAAGAGGCAAGATGCAAGATGCAAGAGGAAAGAAGTAAGATGCAAGAAGTAAGAGATAAGAAGGGAGAAGCAAGAGACAAGATGCAAGAAGTAAGAAGTAAGATTAGAAATTCCAAATTCCAAATTCCAAATCTCAAACAAATTCTAAATGACAAATTCCAAATACTGAATAAGTATCTGTTCCATTTTAGGATTTGTGATTTCTCCGTAAGGAGTGAAGGTGAATAATTCTAAACCAAAAATCCTTGTCTTCTGTTGCAACTGGTGCTCCTATGCTGGAGCAGATTTGGCTGGTGTTTCAAGACTCCAGATTATGCCTAACTTCAGGGTTATCAGGACTATGTGTTCGGGCAGGATTGAACCAGAGTTCATATTGAATGCATTCAAAAAAGGAGCAGACGGTGTCTTGGTTACTGGCTGTCATCCTGGTGACTGCCACTATATATCAGGTAACTTCAAAACCCTAAGAAGATATTATATGCTTAAGTTAATGCTTGAGCAGTTTGGCATAGATGAGCGGCGTTTGAAGCTTGAATGGGTTTCAGCTGGAGAGGGAGGGAAATTCCAGCAGGTTGTCAATGAGTTCATAGAGAAGATCGGTACGCTCGGTTCCCTGATCCTTTAACACTCATACACACCTAAACTCACAGAATTAGCGTCGTTTTATCGATTTCTTGACTCTAATACTATTTCGAGTAAACTCTTGATATGAAGATTTTATTAAAGACAAAATTGATTGTGAGTTTATTATCAGTAGTACTCATAAGTGGTCTCATTAGCACGGTTGTGGGGGTAAAGTTAATTGGTAACACAATTGTAAGACAGGCTCAAGATAAGGTGAGGCTTGACCTTAACTCAGCACGAGAGGTATATTATGAAGAAAACAAAGACATAAGAGATGTTATTAGGTTTACAGCTATACGATTCTTCTTGAGAGATGCAATATTAGCAAACGACAGAGAGAAGTTGACAACAGAATTACAAAGGATAAGGGAAACGGAATCCCTGGACATCTTGACATTGGTTGACGCAGAGGGTTGCGTTTTTGTGCGGACACGAAATCCTATGCTGTATGGTGATAAAACAAATAATGATATAGTCAACTGGGTGCTTTCAGAAAAGCAGCCAGTGGTCGCCACGCAGATTCTTACCAGGGAAGAATTGGTAAAGGAAAGCGAATACCTTGCTGAACAAGCCAGGATAGAGCTGGTGCCAACCTCCAAGGCAAAACCAAGAGCCGAAGTAGAAGAGACTTCAGGTATGATAATAATGGGAGCGGCTCCTGTTTTTGACTATGATGGGACTTTAATTGGTGTCTTATATGGTGGGAATTTACTCAATCGGAATTATGAAATTGTTGATAAAGTAAAAAATATAGTCTATAAAGGTGAGAAATATAAAGGGAAAGATATGGGCACGGCAACTATCTTTCAGGGGGATTTACGTATTTCTACAAATGTGTTGCGTGATGACAGTACGCGGGCTATTGGCACGCGAATTTCTGAAGAAGTATACAGCCAGGTAATAGAAAAGGGCGTTCCGTGGATTGATCGGGCATTTGTGGTAAACGATTGGTACATCACTGCCTATGGACCAATAAGGGATATCAATGAGAATGTCATTGGTATTCTATATGTTGGCGTTCTTGAAGATAAATTTACTGCAATGAGGTTTAGTGTTGTCTCGACCTTCATAGGTATTACAATACTCGGTATTGTAATCGCATTGGCTTTGTCATTTCTTCTGGCAAATAGTATTGTTAAGCCAGTAAGCAAATTGACTATTGCTTCAAGACGTATTGCTGATGGCGATTTCACGCAGCAAGTTGACATACAATCAGATGATGAAATAGGTGAGCTTGGCAATATTTTCAACTTCATGGTTACTTCGATAAGAGAACGCGATACAAAGATCAAAGAATTCG
>Ga0209986_10002825_pt1 | contig 15556 bp, 11 predicted proteins | sample BlataG_FD_183168 | JGI IMG/M metagenome (GOLD analysis project Ga0209986, IMG submission 183168) | Deep subsurface microbial communities from Black Sea to uncover new lineages of life (NeLLi) - Black_00105 metaG (SPAdes) (version 2) | ecosystem: Environmental > Aquatic > Marine > Oceanic >...
GCTTCTCTGGAGGTCACAACCGCCGCCATTGGGAAGTCCTCACCTGTCAGCTATCCCGTCCTGGGATGTTCTCGCTTCTCGGCGCGGGATCGAACACAAGTGCGACGCTCTTTTCACTGCCATTTTACCACATCCGTCTGAGTTTGTCAAGCTGTTTGCGTGAGCGATGTTCAGCTTCAAGGTTCGCGGACTGCCTTGACCATCTTTGCAAACCAGGCCATAATCTGGGCGACCAGAACGGTGGAAGGAAAGATAGGGACAGATGAAGACGACTTCGTTGAACGGCACCTGGCAGTTGCTGGCCGTCGAGGAGTTCAAGGATCGCTATCCCGAAGAGGGGTGGCTGGAGATGGACGTGCCGAGCCATTGGCAACAGCATCCCAACCTGGAATTCCACGCTGGCAAGGTCGTCTACAAGAGGGATTTCTCTTTCCGAAAGAGGAAAGGCAAGAGATATCGCCTGCGACTGAACGGAGTGTTCTACCGCTCCACTGCCTATCTCAACGGACAACGACTGGGGGAGAACGAGGGGTATTTCTTCCCGCAGGAGTACGAGGTCACAGGCTTCCTCAGGGGAAGGAACACGCTGCTCGTAGAGGTTGAGTGCCCAGACGAGGAGGACAAGCAGAGCAAGAAGTTGATCACGGGTGTGTTCTCCCACTGGGATGCCATAGACCCCGAGACCAATCCCGGCGGCATCTGGCTTCCAGTAGAGATTATGGAGTCGGGGGATGTCTACATCAAGCAGATTCGTCTGCGGCTGCGGGAGCTTGCTGACCATGCGGCCCAGATTGAAGCCGAAGTCATGGTGGATGCTGCCACTCCCATCTCCGCCGAACTACGCATCACCTTCAGTCCTCAGAATTTCGAGGGGCCGCCGCAATCGTTCCAACACCGCATCCAGCTTACCCGGGGTGACAACGAACTCTCGGTTCCTGCAACCGTGGAGGAACCACGCCTGTGGTGGACCCACGATCAGGGTTTCCCTCACCTTTATCGCGTGACCATACAGGTGGGTCCCGGGGGGAGGAAGATGCCCTCAGACAGTGTCGAGTTCAGCTATGGTGTACGTACTTTCGAGATGCGCGATTGGATCGCCCACTTGAACGGTCGTCGCCTGTTCGTCAAGGGCAACAACTATGGACCTGGCGACACCCGTTTAGCCACGATGACTCGCGAGCGTTTCGAGCAGGACCTGACGCTAGCCAAGGAGGCGAATATGAACATGCTGCGCCTCCATGCGCACATTGAACATCCTGCTTTTTACGAGGTGGCCGACGAGCTGGGAATCCTCGTCTGGCAGGACTTCCCTTTGCAGTGGGGTTATGACAAGGAAGTGCTTCCCGAAGCTCTACGACAGGCAGAGGTCATGGTTGATCTTCTCCGCAACCACCCCTCCATCGTCGTCTGGTGCATGCACAACGAGCCTGGGATCCGGCCGGAGCCTTCAGGCCGGCGGTCTTGGTGGATCGCACAGACCTTGTTTTCGCTGCTGGTCTACAACTGGAACAGGGATGTCATGGACCGGAAATTGAAGCGACGCGTGGAGGAGCTGGACGATAGTCGGTTCGTGGTGCGCTCGTCCGGAGAGTGGTCGGTGCCGGTGTTGAGAAAGGGGACCGACAGCCACCTGTACTACGGCTGGTACAGAGATCAAGACCCGGCCGACAAACTCGAGCGCCTAGGTCGCAGCATGCGCTTCGTCAGCGAGTTCGGGGCTCAGAGCTTCCCCAGGCACGATAGCAGCGTCAAGTTCATGTCTTCCGAATTGAGGCGTGTGGACTGGGATCGGCTGGAGGAGAGGCACAGTCTTCAACGAGAGATCATGAATCGCTGGCTGAACATCGGTTCCTTCACCGACCTGAAGGAACTGGTCGAGGCCAGCCAGGACTACCAGATCGCGCTCAACCGTAAATACATTGACCACCTGCGATACCACAAATACCGGCCCACGGGCGGGATTCTGGCTTTCTCTTTTCACGACCCTAACCCAGCCATACAGTGGTCTGTCATTGACCACTGGCGAGTGCCCAAGCGGTCGTACTACCATTTGCAGCGGTCCTTCCATCCGCAATACGTATTCACGCTGCTGGACAACAGCCGGTATCGGGTGGGTGACGAGATTGCTGTGCCCATCTACGTCGTAAATGATAGCCACGAGAGCTACGACGAGGTCACAGTTGGCGCTGAAGTCATAGGCGCGGATGGGGAGAGAACTACTCAAGCCAGTTTCGAATCGGCGCTGGAAAGCGACTCAGAAGCCGAGCTTGTGCGGCTGCTGCACCTGCGCTTTCGGGAACCGGGGGAGCGGACGTTGCGACTAAGCCTGGAGTACGGGGGTGAGGTCTTCGAGAACGAGTATCCACTGGTCATTACACCCTCCTAGGCTTGTGGGCTTCCTCGTTCTCATCGTCCTCGTGCGTGTTGACGGTTGAGCTCTAGCCGGATGCCAACAGGCTCCTCAGTTGCTCCAAGATCATCGCGTTACTGGGGCGGTCTCTGTTGTCCTGGCCCACATATTCCCAACTGACGATGCCGTCTAGGTCTATCAGAAAGACGGATGGAGTGGCCAGGCTGTCACCCAGCAGGTTGTAGACGCCGTACAGATCCGTGACCCGATGGTCCTGGTCCGACAGCACCGGATACTGAAGGTCCAGCAACCTCGATACATGCTCACCAATGGTGGGATCCTCCACGCTGATGGCCAGGATTTCGGCGTTCAACTGCTCAAAGCTCGCATAGTCTTCCTGCAACTCGCCGAGTTGCGTTCTGCAGGGGCCTCAACCACCGGTTCGATAGAACACAAGTACGATGTTCTCCTGACCTCGGTATGAGGACAACGTAATCGGGTCGCCCCGTACGGAGGGGAGGATGAAGTCAGGGGCCTGGTCTCCTATCGCAGGTATCGCAGCGTCGGTTGACGGCGTGGGGGGACGTGCCGGAGTAGGGTTGCTTCTCGCAGTGGGGCTCGGGTCCGACGTGGATTCGGTGGATGGCGTGACAAGCGGCGTGCTGTTATCAACAAGAGCGAAGTTGTAGACCCCCAGGATGGCGCCGCACGCCCCGAGCATCAAGACTGGGATCAGAACTCTCCTCAACTTCATTGGCTCTCGTCCGTGGGCGCAGTGGGTTGGGACGTTCCAGGCCAGGGGATTTCCTGATAGTCGTTGCGGCACGGCGCGCCCAGACTGTATGCCAGGCGCTGGTTGGTCAAGTCCACGATCATGGACCACAGAGTAGCCAAGCCGTCCGTGTGGCCACAGATGGGCACGTCGTGATCAGTTAGGATAGTCTTGGTTGTCGTCCAGGGATCACTCCTGTCCTCAGCTTCTCCCAGCACCCACAGTATCTTCGACAGCCGGTCCTCCGAGTTCTTCTGGACCGGGGATTGCATGAGGCCCTTGAGTCCAGGGTGGAGGAAATGATTGGTGGCGGCTATGTAGTGATCGTCTGATTCCCTGATGCACACCGCCTCAGGATGCGCTTCGACAACGAACATCTCCTGTGAATCGGCTATGAGGTAAGAGTAACTCATCAGGTGCGGCATCTCACGAGCCAACATGACTGCCTCCCCAGCAGTGGCGCACGTTTCCAGTAGAATGCGGGGCACCAGATGGAAGACTACGCCTGGTCGCCGCGTCGCTGTTGGTTTGGCAACTACTCCATGGACCGAAACGAAGAGGCCGTGTTCGTTGACTCCCTCCTGGCGGCCACCCAGTAGCCCATCGTTCATGCCCACGGTCGCGTAGTAGATGTCCGGCTTGGCGTGGATGAGGTGTCTGGTCCTGGCCCAATAGAAGAAGTCGTAATTCCGTCCCACGATTAGCCCGTCTTTGGTTCGCCAGGCGAAAGCTGAACAGTGGCGCGGGATCTGCTCCATGCCAAAGGACAACATGCCTAGTATAGAGTCCGTGCCTAGTCCCAGGGACTCGGCCCAGCCTTCAAACTCGTCGAGCAATGGTGGGTGGAAGTTGCAGACGACTTGGAGGCACTCTTCGGCGAAGGACAACTGAGAGGGACTCAATGCTTCCTCCTCAACTCCCTCTGCCTCTACGGCCGCATCCAGAGCCGCGAATCGATCAAGAGTCAGGCCCAGCAACTGCGCAGCCTTTGCCGCTTCCTCCGGGGTTGGACGGTCGGTTTCCTCCCTGATTCCCGCCATTCCCCACTGTCGGCCCATCTCGTAGTGGTCTCCAGCCAAGGTGTACACACGGTAGTCTGCCTGCTTCTCAAGTTCCAGATCATCCGTTGGGCTTGCCATCGTTTCTCACCTGTCGTGGCTGGGGTGCGCAGCACGTGGTCATCATATCATCAATAAAAGCAATTGGCAAGGAATCAGATCCTGGATATAATGGCTTGGGGGGCGTGAGACTGTGCAAGCGTTGATTCTGGCCGGTGGTGAAGGGAGCCGCATGCGCTCTCTTACTGCTCATGTCCCGAAGGCCCTTCTGTACTTGCCAGGTGGCACACTGCTTGAGCATCAGCTAGCCCTCCTAGCGAATCTGCCGGTCTCGCACACGTTCGTGGTCATACATCACCAAGGTCAACAGATGGGGCTGGCGTTGGCCGGGCTGGAGAATGTGAGCTTCGTGAGACAGAGGCCCCCCTTTACCTTGCTTGGGGCTCTGGCCAGTGCTGAGGAACACGTCACTGAGCAATGTATCGTTCTGCATGGGGACAACTACTACTCACACGGACTGGAGTATCTGCTCGACGAAGCTCAGATCAGAGCACAGGGCGTGAGATCCGATGCCCTTTTCTTGCTCGAGTCTCAGACTGATGAATCAGATCGGGCTGTTCGTCTGGCTTCCACAGGGTGCTACGTTCTGTCGCCCGAGATCTTTCCCACCATCAAGAGCCTGCATGGTGATGCTCTGTCGACCTTGACCGCTGCTCTGCTGAACGACGGAGCGATCGTGAAGGAGGTCCCGCTGGTTGGCTGGCGAAAGAACATCAACCGCGTAGAGGACCTGCTGTGGGTGAGTAGACGCATGCTTGAGGAGTGGAAAGGCAGCTTCCATCCGCGGGATGCGGACCAGGGGTACAATGCCTTTCAAGCCTGTCGCACAGGTGAACTTCCTGTGTGGATTTCGAAGGCGAGCGAGGTAGTGGATTCTGACATCGGTTCTCACGTAGTCGTGGGACCCGGTGCTCGCGTCCGGGACTGCGTGCTGCGGCAGGTCATAGTGTTTCCGGGCGCCGAAGTGGCTAGACAACGACTGCAACGCGCGGTTGTGGTGCCGACTCGATTGGATTGTGCGCTGTCAACGCCTTAGGACGATAGACATACCTGTCAGGAAAGCCAGGCCGAGGAAGAGATAACCCAATACCCAAAGCTCGCGATTCAGCAGGAACACCCCAGCGAGAAGGAACCCGGCAAAGGCGACCATCTCAATTAAGCGATTCATAGCGCGCTCTATGCGGCCGACCAGCTTTTCGACGTCCTTCGTGATAACTACTCGGACCTCTAACTCTCCTCTGCTGCCCCGGTTGAGGAACTCTTCCAACTCGCGTGGCAGGCGCCAGAGAAGTGTTGCGAAGTCTTGCATCTCTGCCGTCACGCGTTTGGTCAGGCCCTCTTCTGCCATCTCCATCGCTATCAACTGCTTGACATAAGGCTCGGCGACGATGAAGCCGTTGAAATCTGGGTCGAGGCCTGCGCATAATCCCTCCAGGATTCCCATGGCGCGCCCCAGCAGGACGAAGTCGATCGGTATCTGGAAGGGAAACTCGTAAATGATGTCCCGCAGCTCGTAAGCCATCGCCAGCATCTCATCTATCTCGATGTTCGCGAACTCGCGTATAGAGAGGCCATAGTAGCGGTCCATCAGGATGTAGAAGGCTCGCTGAAGGGGCCGGGTGTCGGTGCCCGGCAGGATGAAGCCCAGCCTCTTCATATCATTGACGGCGGATGGGACGTCCCTATTGAAAGCGTGAACGGCGAGGTCGCGGAACAGAGCTTTGTCTCTCGGTGTGATGCGTCCCGTCATGCCGAAGTCCACAAAGGTGACGACAAACTCGCTGCCATGCGAGCCATCCAACGGGCCCGGGCTCTGAGGCTCCACGAAGAGGTTCCCGGGGTGGGGATCGGCGTGAAAGAAGCCGTCAATGAGCATTTGTTGCACATATGTGCCGAAAACCCTTTCAGCAACCTCAGCACGGTCTATGCCAGCCGCGGTCAGGGCCTCGTAGTCTGTGATCTTGATGGCATCTGCGCGTTCAAGGGTGAGCACCCTTCTGCTGGTGTGAGACCAATACGGTCTAGGAATGAAGATGCCAGGGTTGTCAGCGAAGTTGGCTCTCAGCTCCTCAGCGTTCTGCCCCTCGGCGATGTAATCCAGTTCACAATGTGTGATGCGGCTGAACTCCTCGAGAAGATCATCAAGGTTGATCCTCCGTCGCAGCGCAGGGTACCACTTTATCAACCCGATGGCCCACTTCACAGCCGCCAAGTCCGTAGCCACAAGCTCCTCGATGTGGGGTCTCTGGGCTTTGACGATCACAGCGTCACCTTGGGGCAGCCAAGCGTAGTAGGTCTGGCCCAGGGAGGCGCCCGACTGTGGCTCCTCGACGAAACGGGAAAACAGCTCTGGAATAGGCGCTCCCAACTCCTCCTCAATCAGCCTCTTGACGGGCGGAAAGGGATCTGCTGGGACCTCATCTTGCAGTGCTGCCAACTCCCTGGTGACTTCGGGCGGCATGACATCGGCCCGTGAGCTGAGGAACTGACCCAGCTTGATCATTACGCCGCCCATCTCTACCGCCAGGTCGCGGAAGCTCGCTGCCCATCGGCGGCGCCTTTCTGCCGCACCATGCTTGACGAGGCCCCTGGGCAGGAATCGTCCCACAATGAGCTCCCACCACAGCAGCGACAGGAGGAGGCGGGAGAGGAACAGTACTATGCGCAGATAGCGCCGGCGGCGTATTTTCATGTCCTTGGGCTCAGGGGTAGAGGCGATGGAGCATGCGTGGAAAGGGGATGGTCTCGCGAATGTGTTCCAGGCCACAGATCCAAGCAACCGTGCGTTCGATGCCCAACCCGAACCCGGAGTGAGGCGTAGAACCGTAGCGGCGAAGATCCACATACCACTGGAAAGCCTCTTGAGGTAGGTTGTGCTGGTCGATGCGCTGCAAGAGCAGGTCGTAGTCGGCAATGCGCTGCCCCCCGCCGATGATCTCTCCATACCCTTCCGGAGCAAGACAGTCAACCGACAGTGACAAGTTTGCACGTTCCGGGTCAGGCTCCATGTAGAAGGCTTTGACCTGCGAGGGATAGCGGTGCACGAGTAGCGGTTTCTCGAACTCCTCCGCCAGGGCGGTCTCGTCTGGGGCTCCGAAGTCATCGCCCCATTGGAAGTCCAGGCCCTTGCTGCGCAGGATATCCACGGCCTCGTCATAGGTTATGCGAGGGAAGGGAGGTTCAACCCTTTCCAATAGTGCGGTGTCCCTCTCCAGCAGCTTCAGTTGAGCCTTTCTCTTCTCCAGCACGGTCCGCACTATGTAGCTCACGAACTCCTCAGCGAGACACATGCAGTCCTCAAGATCGGCGTAGGCCATCTCCGGCTCCACCATCCAGAATTCCAAGAGGTGGCGGCGCGTCTTCGATTTCTCCGCTCGGAACGTGGGACCGAAACAGTAGACCTTGCCCAGCGAAGCGATCGACGCCTCACTATATAGCTGACCGCTCTGAGCCAGATAGGCGGACTCGCCGAAGTAGTCGGTCTCGAACAAGGTGCTAGTCCCCTCACAGGCGGCTGGGGTCAGAATGGGTGTGTCAACCAAGACGAACCCATTGTCATCGAAGTAGTCGCGACAAGCTTTGATCACCTCAGCACGCACCCTCAAGATGGCATGCTGACGGGGGGAGCGTAGCCATAGATGGCGGTGGTCCATCAGGAAACCCACCCCATGCTCTTTGGGGGTGATCGGATAAGTCTCGGCAAGCTGCACGATCTCCAGTTCGCCAAGCGTGAGTTCGAAGCCTCCTGGGGCCCTCTGGTCCGCCCTTACAGTGCCACTGATGATGACGGACGATTCCTGAGTGACCTTCTGCGCTGCCTGGAACGTCTCCGGCGAGACGTCATCCTCGAACACCACGGCCTGGATCGTGCCTGTCCCGTCCCGCACCAGAAGAAAGTGGAGTTTGCCTTTGTCGGTCTTGTTGTGCAGCCAGCCCTTGATCGTGATCTGCTCTCCTTGGTGTTGAGCTACGCTTTCGATATACGCCCGTTGGGCCATGCTGATACCTCCTGAGCAAGGATTATAGCAGATGGCGAGGCCGGAGAGCAAAGACCTAGGGGGCCCTACTGACCGGACTCGTCGCCTGGTTCGGCGGACCGAAGCGGCGTCGGGAGCAGTTGCTTCATCAGGGAGATATCCTCTTGCGTGAAGGTCCCAGTCACGATGAGGCATCCTACATAGATACCTAGTGATAGAGGAATAAGGAGCAAGAAGGAGAGGTCACGAAGCAGCCAGAGGAAGGCACCAGTCAGCAATGTGCTGAGCAGTGGTCGCCAGGTGAGGCTCATCCAGGGGATGGTGGACAAGTACTTCCTCACTCCATAGTAGAAGGGCAGGAGCAGCAGTACCTCAGAGAGGACGGTGGTGATCGCCGCTGCCTGATAGCCAAAGGAAGGTATGAGGAGCAGGTTGGCCATCAAGTTGAAACTAGCTCCCATGACGAAGGCTCTGGTCAGGAAGTGTTGCCTGTCAATGGCTATGAGCACATACTGTGTCACGCTGTTGATGAACCCAAAGGGGATGGACCAGATCAAGAGGCGGAGGGCGATGGCCGCGTGCGGCAGGTAGGCCTGGCCACCTACGATGAGAATGATCCACTCAGCATAGAAGGTGGTGAGCAAGGCGACAGGCAGGCTGACGATTAGGAGCATCTTCAGAGAGATAGTGTATGTTCGAACGAGAGCACCCTTTGCTTCTCTGGCATAGCGGGACATGATGGGGAAAATGGCTACGGTGAAGGCGGAAGGGATGATGTTCAGAGCATCGAGGAAGCGATATGCTGTGGTGTACCAGCCAACGACGACATCCCCCTTCATTGGTTGCAGCAGTGTCACGTCCACCCTCCAAAACACTGTGGCCAGAAGGTGGTTGAGCATCAAGGGATAAGAGGCGCCAAGCATCTCTCGATCGAAGGCTGGGTCGAACTCCAGACGGGGCCGCAGCAAGAAATGCATCAAAAGGAAGAGGAGAATGACGGCCGTGACAATGTTGGTGATGATAGCCACGGCCGCCAGGCCGATGATGCCGAGGCCCATCAGGAGCACCACGACGCCAAGGCTAACCCTAATGATGGTGCTCAACGTGGTGATGGCTGCGGGATACTCCATCTTCTCATAGGCCAGGAAAACGGAGGTGAGGGCCGCGGAGATGCTGCCTGGAATGAGGCTGAGCGTGAGGAGAAGGATAGTCACAGTGGTGTCGTCCGGCAGGGTGAACAGACGTCGCCACGCCACAAGGAAGAGAAACAGGAGGGGAGTGATCGCAAGGAGGATGATCAACCGCAGGATAGCCGTGTTGCTTAGGTAGCGGTTGACTTGGCTGCGATCTTTCGATACCTCTCTGGTGAGCAGAGTGTTCAGGCCGAAGTTTGTCACTATCTCGATGAACACGTACACTACTATGGCAAAGCCGTACTTCCCTGCTCCCTCAGGGCCCAGGATGCGCAGCGCGAGCATGGCGAAGGCGGTGTCGATTATCTTGTTGAGAAACGATGCGGCCATGGGCGTCATGCTGTTCTTGACGACGCGCTTGACCAGTGGATCTCCTTCCCGCTCCCGGTATGTCACACCCCAGAGCCAGTAGCCAGCCACGGCAAGGATGACCACAGTCGCCATGAAGCTTGCATAGAGACCCAGCTTGAAGGACATGGGGCTGTAGCGGAACCGCACCACATTGGTGCCGGCCTCCAGTGTGCAGGCGCGGAAGTTGTAGTCGGCCTTATAGATCTGCAACTCCTGCTCCTGACCATCCTCTATCTGCCGGAACGCCTTCCAGCCGGGGAAGAAGCTATCCGCCAGCACCAACCATCCCCTGCGGGGCATCTCCACCTCTACGGTGACTTGGTTGATGCCGTATTCCCTGAAGAGGACCTCGGGCGCGGTTTCACCCTGGACGGAGGATTGGAGGTCCAGATACTGCTGGGGTGGCTGGTCCTCGAGCAGGACGCTCTGCCTGGGATCGAACCTCTGAAGTTCCTCCAGGAGTTGTTCCTCATCCTCAATGACCTCAGCCGTGTAGACCACAAAGGCCCGAGGTAGGTGGTCGTCGTTGCGATAGATCTGCACTTCGTGGTCATAGACGAGGGTGTATCCCGGGTTGGGTATGTGCTGAGTGGTCATGACGTACTTGACATTCAGCAAATCTAGCAAGGGTGAATCGAGGGAGTCGTATTCGTGGAAGGGCGCTATGCGGTTGTAGATCAGCTCGCCCTGCTCTTCGATGAGAGTCATGAAGTCGACGTACTGCTTGGGGATGACAGAATCGTACCCACGGATGTCGTGCAAACGATAGTACATCCCCACATTAGCGTTGAAGGTCTTCTCTCCCGGCGCGATGAATGTTGTAAAACGGTAGAGGTCATCGTCAGCCTGAAGGAACCTCACCGAGGGAGGCGTGAACTCCGCCAACTTCGGGTCGACGGCGGGGTTGAAGCCGGCGCCGATGACGGTCAAGTCAAGGATGAGAACGATGAGCGCCAGAGGCTTCCAGATTCTGTGATCTCGCCACGGCCCGGGCAGGTAGATGGGGCAATGGCTGATCCTGATCACGGCACCAGCCGCCATGAGGAACAGACTGAAGATGAGCAGGTTGTGCGATTCGTAGGAAAGAAGTACGCGACCATTTGCGAAGGCCCCCTGGGCCAGGTCTGAGCTTGCCAGGAAACGGTCCGCCAGAGGGATGAAGGGGTCAGGCCACAGGAAAACCAACAGCAACAGGGCCACGCCGACAGTCCCTGCCCAGAAGGAAACCCACGAGATGACGCGAGTACCAGGGAGCGGAAGTCGAGAGCCGAGTCTTCCTCCCAGGTGCTTGCCAAGGGATTCGGCGCCCAACCCTGCCAGGACCGCCATGCTCAGGGTGTATGGGAAGACCCAGCGAAATGGGGTGTGAAGCTGCTTGTAGCCTGGTAGCAAGTAGTAGAGCAGAGCGTAGAGGGGTGTCCCGAAGCTCAAAAGCAGGGAAATGATGGCCAGGGAAACGAAGATCCACACATAGCGGTCGCGACGACGCAACACAGCAACGAGAGCTAGCAGGATGGGCAATACCCCTACGTAGGCTCCTGCCTCGACGTAGTTCTTGATACCCCAGAAGATGGTGCTGATCGGCTGGCCCGCAGCGTTCTGAGTGACGGGCGTGACTTGCCGCGTGACGATGTCGAAGTAGGAATGATGGGCGGGGTTCCCGAAGAAGTTGGGTATCAGGAACGTTGCTACCTGGCGCAATGGATATGCCCAGCCAATGATCTCTTGGTAGCTCGCAGAGGCTTGACGGAAGTTGAGTCGGGCCAGCTCGAGGAACGGGATCAGTTGTACCGCACCCAGGCCGGCCCCGAGAACGACCATACCGACCAATAGAAGCACCAGAACGCCAAGCCGCTTGGTATCTCTTACCTTCCACCACAGGATACCCAGGCGGCAGACCGCGTAGAAAGCGGCTACCATGAGCATGTAGTAGGACATCTCAGCGTGGCCAGCGAGGAACTGCGTTCCGATCACGACCGCTCCCCCTAAGAGATAGGGGATCGGCGAGCGTCTTGGCGCGGTCGATTCGTGGGTTCTCACTGCCAGTTCCACTGCTGCTAGCACGAGTGGCAGCCACGTGACCGCCGCGATCACCATAGGGAAGTCGACGCTGACGATCATGAAACTGCTGAGGGCGTAGATCACACCGGCGACGGTGGCGCCTAGCCTGCCGAGGCGGATCAGCCTCAAGAAGATGTGCATGAACAGTCCCGCCAAGAAGAGGTGCAGGACTGTGAACCATCCGTATGCTTGGGAGATGGGCAGAAGATAGAACAAGAGACTGAAGGGGTAAAGGGCTGAGTGCTGGCCGGCCGCCAGGAAGGGAACGCCAGCAAAGATGTGAGGGTTCCAGAGTGGGATTTGGCCCTCACCTAGAGCCTGGACGATGAAGGTTTTCCAGGCGTAGTTCTCCAGCAGCAGATCGCTGAGTAGTTCATTATGGGGAACACTCACCTCCATCTGATCGGCGAACGCCAGCCACGGCTGGAAAGCATAGAGATTGTCGAAAGGTACGAGAGTCCTACCGCCGAAGGTTACAGGCCAGAAGAGAAGCAGTGGCAGGGCCAGAAAGAACAGGACTATGGCGAGGTCAAGTAGTCTCTCTTTGGTAAACAACTACAACCTCTGAAGGTCGTATGGCTGGACCGCTACCGGTATCTCCATCTCATCTGCCATACCCGCCACATGGCTTCCAGGATAATCCAGGAGCTCATCTTGGAAAGACCCATAGAGCGATCCTCAAAGTAGATAGGGATCTCGCAGAGGCGAAGGCCCTTATTCTGACACGCGCAGGCCACCTCTATCTGAAAGGCGTATCCCTCGGAGCGTATTCGCTCCAGGTCAAGGTCAAGGAGGGCCTGTCGGCGGAAGCATCGAAAGCCGCCGGTCACATCGTGGATCCGAAGTCCCGTGATGAGACGAGCGTAGACGTTGCCACCCCAACTAAGGAAGCGTCGCCAAGGACTCCACTGACTGTCAACCCCCCCGTCGGGGACATATCGCGATCCAATGATCACGTCGCATTCCGTCATCTTCTCCAAGAAGCGGGGGAGATAGGATGGTGAGTGGGAGAAATCAGCGTCCATCTGCACCACGTAATCCGCGCCCACTTCCAAAGCATAGTGGAAGCCGGTAATGTAGGCTGTTCCGAGACCCATCTTGCTCTCGCGATGGATTACGTGGATGCGGTCGGAATACTGGGCCGCCAACTCTTCGGCTAGCTGGCCACTGCCATCGGGAGAGTTGTCGTCAATAATCAGGATCTCGAGTCCGTCAAGTTCCAAAGTCATCAGCTCGACGACGATTTGCACCAAGTTCTCAGCCTCGTTGTATGTGGGCATGACCACCACGGTTTTCATGATTGCGCAGACTCACCCATCCTTATCTCGCGCAGATTATACTAGGTCGGCATATCGTCCGCAAGAGGTTTGTGAGACACAGTTGACTCAAGCGAGAGTAGCACTTGCGCGCGACGTGCTGACGACCTATAATAATACTTGCGGACCCCCTTTGTGGGGTCGGCCTCCCTCATCGTGAGCTCAAAGCCGACGGCAGAAAGGAGGTTGGCCATGTTTAGAGAACGGATCGCACAACACTACGAACAACTTGGAAGGAACCAGAAGAGGATCGCCGACTTTCTGACCCAAGAGTACCGCGAAGCAGCCTTCATGAACGGTTCTGCGCTCTCGCAACGGCTGGAGGTGGATCCCGCGACGGTGACCCGATTCGCACAGCGGCTGGGTTACGCCGGGTATCCGGAGCTGCAGCGAGAGGTCCAGGACCTGGTGAAGGAGGAGCTCAAGGCCGCGTACGGATGAGCGCAGTCGGGGGGCAGAGCTAAGGCGCCAACGGGATCGTCCAGGGAGATCTCGGCGGAGTTCCATGAGGCACTGAGAGATGCCGTGGGGCTTCTGCTGGAGAACCGAGTGTGAAAGCAGGGAGGAGGCTGCTTCAGGATTGAGCGCGTCTTGCAGTGGCTCATCGGAGCCGATGGAGAGCGCTGGGACTGCGTGAAGCCTTGTCGGAAGCGGGAGGCGGCTGGTTCGCGCACGTGGCAATCAGCAACGTGTGGCCACAGGAAGCGGCTAGTGATTCTGTGCGTGAGGCCAGGCCAGCCCTAGGGTTGGGGCGCGAGCGAACTCAGGGGTCAGACGGCGCCACAGACCGGTCACGCCAAGTCAGCCCCAAGGCACTCCTTTCGGTTGAAGTCTTCACGAAAGGGGCCCCTCGGTCCATCAGTCGAAGTCGCCCAAGGAGCGAGGTGTGCACAATCGTGGATTTGGGGCTGGCAGAAGGCTGATTTGCGCAAAAGGGCAACCCTGGCAAAATCTCGTGCGCGCAGGCGTCGAGTGAACTGGACGTTGGAGGAGACTGGAGATGAATCAGTTCAAGGTGGCCGCCGTTCAGACGGCGCCAGTGTTCTTGGACTTGGAAGCAACGGTGGACAAGACGTGCTTGCTCATGGAGGAGGCGGCCAGGAATGGAGCGTCGCTTGTTGCATTTCCGGAGGCATTCATTCCTGCATACCCCTATTGGGCTTGGCTCGATAGTCCCCTGGAGGGCACCGGATACTTCAAGGCTCTCTACAAGAATTCCATGACGGTTCCTGGACCCTCAACAGATCAGCTATGCACCGCTGCAAGGGAAAGCGACATCATAGTGGTCGTTGGTGTCAACGAGATCGACCCCGTGCTCACCGGGACCATTTACAACACGAATGTGCTTATTGACAATCATGGCAACCTTATGGGGCGCCATCGAAAACTGGTGCCAACAAACGCGGAAAAACTCGTGTGGGGAAACGGTGATGGCAGTGGTTTGCGGGTCTATCAAACCGATTGTGGGCGGATAGGCACTCTCTTGTGTGGAGAGAATACGAATACGTTGGCCCGGTTCGCTCTGCTTGCTCAAGGGGAGCAGATTCATGTGGCGAACTTTCCGGCCTTTCCGTTCACCAATTGGTACGAAGAGTCAGAAGCAATCCGAATTCGTTGCCAAGCTCACGCTTTTGAGGGCAAGATATTCGTGATCGCATCGACCGGTCTGATGGATGAGAGAAGCCTCGAATTGCTGTGCCAATCTCCAGACGAGCGGAGCCTGATGGAGGGAACGAACTACGCTCTCACCGCGGTCTTCGGACCGGACGGACGGTACGTAGCAGGACCACTGATCGATGAGGAAGGCATTGTCTACGCCGATATTGACTTGGACGATCTCATCGTACCCAAGATGATGCACGACATCACTGGGCATTACAACCAGTTCGGGGTACTTTCCCTCAACCTGAACAGACAGCCACAGAAGCCCTTGATCGAACAGGGTGACAGGCCGCTGTACATCTTGGACGAGCGCGAGTCAACATACGAACTGGGTGGGGCGCCTGTCGCAGGCCCGGGGAGACTCTCTCAAACGGAGTGAGTCCGGTGAACGTCGGGAACCGTGACCACCTCAGGCTATGGAAATGATTCCCGGGTAGGCGTGCTCGTTGGGGGGCGAATGCGGCCATTGTGGATCCATCTGTAGGGGGCCATGTCTGCAGGTGCGTGCGGCTCTCTCTGTGCGGTGGACCGATCCCGCGTGACAGACTCCTGATTCCGGGGTGTGCTCCCACGGCCGAACTCACCTCAATGGCGGTCTGGTGGCGGTCGACGCGCAAAACATCTAGCATGTCGAGAGTCTTGACGTTGCTGGCAGGCCTGAGGTCGAGACTCTAGTCCAATTGCTGCCCAGACACCGACAGAAGTCGTTTCTTCCCAGCATGGGGTCTAGGTTGACGTAACGCCCAACCCCAGTTA
>Ga0209986_10002826_pt1 | contig 15553 bp, 12 predicted proteins | sample BlataG_FD_183168 | JGI IMG/M metagenome (GOLD analysis project Ga0209986, IMG submission 183168) | Deep subsurface microbial communities from Black Sea to uncover new lineages of life (NeLLi) - Black_00105 metaG (SPAdes) (version 2) | ecosystem: Environmental > Aquatic > Marine > Oceanic >...
GATGCCGTTGCCAGGGAGCTACCAAGATCATTCCAGTCTGCTTGTCCCATGGGCTTCTCCTTGCTCTATGTCCAGATCTCATCCGGCCAGCGGCTACTTATGAAGGTTTCAATTGTATCCTGTTCAGGTGTACCAAAGTCAAATATTCCAGCGGTAAGATCTGGCCCAGTATAGGAGCTTTTCCAAACCGCGCCAGCGCCAAACCACCCCGTGAGAAGGAACTGTTCGAGGTAGGTGTCGCCACTAATCAACGTATCGAATATCGCCCCAAGCTGGAGGTAAACGAGTGGAAACCATTCGGCCGTCGCTGGGTCCTGCACGATGTCGAACAATGTATACGACCACATGTCGGCAACAAACACGTCATCGGATGTGACGCCCAGTGGGAGGATGGCCATGAGCGCTGCCGAATAATCAACGCCATTCATGCGACCACCTGAGCCTACATGGTCCAATCCAAGGACTTCGCGGGCATCGTTGTAAAACTCCCGCTCCAAGGTCATGAGCAGGAACCACTCGCCGGCGACCGTGCTCTGGTCCCATCCTAGTGTGAGTCTGCACTCCCCTGTCGCGGTATCTTGCTCGTATCCCCAGGACAAAGCATGAGCCGCTGGGATGGCCGCGGCAAGGGCAGCATCGAGCATCGGCAACAAGGTTGTCTCGTCTGCGTATGTGCCCGATGTCAGGTCTAGTTGGACAGCCTCGCCTGTGCTCCCCCTGTAGAGGAGTAATTTCGACTCACCCGCTGCAATCGTGATCGGGAAAGAGAACCACCGACCGATCAGCCGCCCATTGGGCGCGGTGTCTGGTTGCCACAGCGGCCCACGAGCGGTACTGAGCGGGTCGTTGCCCCACGCTTCATCGAAATTTTCGACGCCGAGCGGGTAAACAACGGACGCCATTATTTCATCATACCACGAGGCGAACCCCACTGCGCCCCCTGGCTGGTCAGGATCGTCGGTGCGCCACTCTTGGAAGTCGTCACGCCATGGAGGCCCAGTATAGGACGGCGGAAACGACCAGAGATCGAAGGTCTCGATCGTGGACTTGTACGGTCCCGACAGAGCGTTGAACAGCGCCTCCACGAGGGTAAGATCGTCGATGAGGTCGACCCATAACTGATTACCGCTCCAGCCAGCTTCGAAGCTCTCCATGGCCCTATACCAGGCATCGAGATCTATGTCGTAACTGTTGAAGTCCGCCCATTGGCCGACTTGTTGAATGTTCTGCCAGTCCCATCGTTCGGCTTCACCCGGTCTGCCGTCTGTCGATGCCGTCTCAAACGACGGATTCGCAAACGGGTCTGTGCCCCAATCTAAGGCCTTGCCCAGTTCGTAATCGGACATGGCATCGAAGTAACACGCGCCACCCGCCCATAGGCCCTCTCCTGCGCTTGTAAAATTGAAAGCACCTGCCAGTGGTGATGCACCAATGCTCAGTCGCGCCGAACCCTCAATCCTTGCACTGCTTCCTACCACTGCGGAGGCCACAGTGCGGCCATTTATCAATAAACGAAACTCGTAATCTGGCCTACCACCGGCATGGATGCCGCGTGCGCCCGTCCAGGCGATACCAATGTCGACCGGGCGTTCGTTCCAATCTGCGGGCTCAAATGGATACTCCAGCTCAGTCCACACACCGGGACCATCGGCCTCATTCCAGATGCGCGCAATCAACCTGTTAGGATCTGGCCCAGATGCTGGTTCCCAGAAGAAACCAATCCCACTACTCCCAGCAGCTGGGACCGCTCCTTCTTGTACGGTTTTTCCGAAGTTAACAAGTCCCCGACGTTCGGCCCAGGTATCCATCTTTTCGAATTTCCACCGATGTATGGTAGCAAACGGGGAGACAGAACCAAAGAACGAAACTTCGGCCGGTACGAGGGGAAGCGACATGCTAGTCCCCCCGGCGATGCCTAGCCTATCGTTGGGACCACCACCGCCAAGCAATGTATGTTGACCAAACCTCATGGCCCATCCCACATCGCGGTCATAAGTTCGCAGGTCGGTTGGTTCCATGCCGCTGCCAGGGGGGAAATGGAAAAGATCTGTGCGCCCAAGTTCGATAAGTAGCGGCTCGACTCCATAATGAGTCCCTGGAGTTGGGCCAATCAACCACTCAAATTTTTCATTGATGTGACGCAACGTCCAAATGGCGGTATCAATAATGAACGGCTGAAACTGTGACACCTGGATCGAGTCGAAGTAGGAAGTCAAAACAGGCCACACGGTGGCTGGTATAGGGTTAACAGCTGTCGGCCCCGAAAACAAAGACCCAACGACACCAAGAAACTGTTCGTACCCTGGTGGTATGCCTGAGAAAAGATCATCGGAGTTGTTGTTCAGATCTTGCCACGCCCCACCATCCCAGTATTGAGCGACGATCTGCCACGATGGGGAGCCCCCACTAATCACGAAACGAATTTTTCCGGAATCAATGCCATTCCATGGGGCCGAATTCACATCGGATGGAGGCCACGACAAGGGGTTACCGTAGGTGCCGTGATAGATCCAATTTGCCTCATGCGAGCGCTTGCCGTGCAATATGGACATAAAGCGAAGCGCCTGTCCCGACAGCAGGGTTCCGAGGCAGATTCCGGTCCACGCGCCGCGAGGATCGCTTGCGGCCCTAGACACGGAGTCGGCCCACTCGACCTTGAACTCCATGTTTAGGCCACCGAAACCAGCTGCTCCGATATACCCGCGCAGAAACATCCTCCAGCCCAGGTGTGCATACATCCAACTCATGGTGTCATCTTGCGAGATCGGATCTGGTTCACCCGCAACTGGGTCGGCTCCCCAGAATGACATGCTCTCGGGCAACCAATCATACCCGCGAGCCCGTATGCCGGTCTGTGGAGACGCCCCTTGAATTGAATCCAAGCGATGGACATATCCCACTTCCTCTGACGCCTGCCATAAAACAGGAGGAGAACAAGCGATGGCCGCAAACTGGGAGATCTTTTCCTCGTCATCAGCCGAGACGATGAGTGGCCCATCCCCAGGGAGAACGATCATGTCGGCGTTCGCTCCCGGTTCCCATCGGATATACGGTCTGCCCACGCTCGCCTCCGTCAGATGGCCGTGGACGTGTCACCGTTTATCAACGAGACAGTGCCAAGGCTTGGGAATTTATGGTTCGGGATCGACACGTCGTCGTGCAACCCATTCAAAGTGAATTCGGTGTCTCCGGAGCCCACCTTACGGACGCCTTCCACGTCGCGTACTACGTTGAAAACATCCGACCACGGGATCTCTCCCGCTGGAAGGCCGTCTGCGTCCTTGTACTCAAATCCGAATCCGATGTCCGGATTTTGGGCTCCATCGGCGAGAAGCGGCGAGAAGTAGTCGCTCAGGGCGTCTTCTATGGCCTCTTTGACATCCGACGCATCGTAGCCTTCCCGAATCCAGATGGTGGCACCCACATTGATCGGCAAGAAGACAACCGAGAATACTTCTAGCTGAAAAGTGATCGTCCGTGGATAGGTCGTCGTAACCATCGTGTAAACCTGATCCATGAGCGACTGGCTCGGAATTCCCCCACCCGAGGTCATGATATAGAGACGACCGTGATTCTCTTCGATGCCGGGGTCTTCGTCGCTCGACAGCATCAGCGCCCGTCCCACCCCGGTTACCCGCTTTGCGTTGATCTCGTAGTCCTCGCGGGCTACCGTGCGATTCAATACGCGAAGGCTTGCGGGCGCGTTCTCCCGGGCCGCGTCGACCTCCTCGCGTCCCACCCCATCATCGGCTGCGAGAGCGTTGTTGACCGAGATGTAGGCTTTCACCGGAGTAGGGGAAGTATCTGTGAAACTTCCGACTACCTTTACCAGGGAATTAGGCTCGACGTTACCTACAAGCCCTCCGCCGGTCTTGTAATCGACCGAGATGGTCCCCACCGGAATCTCCCCGTTGCGGCCGTCTCCGAAGCGGATCGCTCCTTTATCGTATTGGTCAACGAGTAACATATAATCCTTGTCCGTGGCCGTGCTCTGGAGGAAATTGTCGACTTTGGTGAAAACACCCTGAGTAGGAGTCGACACGACCTGGGAGCCTTCGAGAAATGGAGCAAACGGCAGCGTGAACTCCTGGTCAGGGAGGTTTGTCGACGCGCGCTGATATGTGGGCTGCGTCTGCCAATTCCTCCAAACACCGGAGGCGTATCCGGTTGCGACCACGATCGTCACGTCGTTCTCAAGCTCCCCAATCACGGGATCGGTAACCTCTCCGGTCTTGATCGGTGTCCCTGCCGGAACGAGAACAGTTCCGGTCAGGGCCGCTGCGTTGTCCAGCGTAAGGACCACATCGCACGACGAGGCTGCGGCTCCCGACAGTTGGTAGTCAATGAGCTTGGCCAATGCGATCATATTTTTTCGCACCTGGACAAAAGCGAATCTACCCTCCCTGGCTTGGTTGTCTTGGAAGTAGGTCAGCACGTCGCCGATGAAGCAAAAGCCCTCCACGAGGATGTTTCCAAAGTTGGCCACGGCGTCGTCTGTCCATGATGGAAACACCGACCGGATGAGGTCGAAAAGACGGGCGCGCAGGGCGTCAAAGTCTTTATTGGTATAGTCAGCAGCTGCGGGCAGAATCGTCATGGTCCACCTACTCTTTCAACGGAACGTCAATGCTCTGTCGCTCCCCTGGCTTGGTCGTTCGAGGGGTGTACGAGAACCGGACTAAAAGCAAGTTCTCATTCCCGGCCGCGTCGCCCACTTCAACGGTTGTAGGGCCGACAATCACGCGCGGTTCCCAGCGACGGACCGTTCCGCTGGTCTGTTGCTCCGCCATCGCTCGAATCATTTCCGAATGCAAGCGACGATGTTTCAAGTCCACAAGTCGGGAGCCTAATTGCGTGCGCCATGGGAGCTCCCCAGGCTGGCTCTTTCCAGGCCCGATGATCCCTAGCAATTCGCCGATGTCAGATGAGAGCACTCTCATCCCCGATGCGTGGGCGAAATCGCCCTTTTGATCTCGTTGGAATGGACAAATAATTCCAGTTCCGAAAAGCTGTGCTGTCACCGTCATGTGGTCATCCTAACACTTCTGTTGCGCGAGAGCCAAGGATAGGACCAGATCCGGATCAGGAATAGCATCGGCGATCTCGTCCAGTATCTGGGCCAATGTCGTTAGCAAGTCGACGATGAAGTCGAAGCCCTCCGCGATGTTGTCTCCTATAAGTTCCCCAAAACACGGTATCTCTGGGCCTCCGAACAAGCCCATCAAAATATTGACCAACAAGATGATACGCCCGATCCCCTTCAAGGCCTCGGCAGTGGACATCACCGTATCTTCTACCGTCTTCTGGGAACAGACAAGGATGCCGTCCAGCGTCGCATCGTTGATCGTGGCGGCGCGGTCGATCATGTCCAAGATTCTTTGCACCTGGCTCTGGATGTATCGGAGGTCGCTCGCAATCCCCCGTAGTAGCATGGCCAGAGCCTTGATGATTGATTTGACCATCTTTGGGAGGCTCAAATAGGGTATCAGCTTCAACAGTTGATCGATCATCTTCGCCAGCGCTGGGAAGCATTCGAAGATCCCGCTCGGGTCAAGACTCGTTGCGAAATCCCCTATCGCCTCCAGGCAGCGGAAGATTGCTAGGATCGTGTCCAACAGGTTAAAAAATGGAGCCAGCGGCGCCATGGCTGGGCCGATCTGAGAGAAGAAGTCCATGGGCATATCGGCCAGCCCGGGGATCTTTCCGATGGCGTCCCATATGTACGACAAGCAAAAGCCGCCGGGGAAACAGATCTCATCCATGGAGGGAATCTCTGGAAGCTCCAAGCACAGGCCATCTGGTATTATTCCCATCTACTCCCTCACTGTATCGGCCTGTTTGTGGGCAGCACAACGCGCTGGCGGATTTGCACTTGGTTTGCGTCGATGTCTATTAGTCCGCCCGCTTCTAGGAGGAGCGCCGTCTGCACGAATATTTTGAGCGAGTTAGTGGCCTTCTCAAGGGTGAATTCGACCATGCTCTCCTCGGTGCCGTTCACATCACGCACCATCTTTGCGACCGCCGTTTCCTGGTCTTCGCGGTTGTCGATCACTAATCGAAACGGCCCGATGCCGAACACTGCCACGTCTGGGTCTTCAAACTCTGGGAACGTCTCTGCCCCTTCTGCCGGCTTTCCCGGCCACCCTGGTTCGTACACCGGGCGATCGATGTTCCCATTCACAAATTGGATGTACACGTCGGCCCCCATGGGAGGCACGTTATTGGCCCCATACTGGGGAGCGCCAGAGCCCTTCGGGAGGCACCAGGCGCTTTCGTCGATAACTCCCGGGATCTGGACGCGCACGCGAGCCAACCCCTCGGGGTCATCGCGATCGATTATGATGCCCGCGTATAGGCCGACTAATTTGTGTTCGTCGAAGTTGTCTTCGCCGAAGCTAGATCCTTCCGGCATGTGGTCTCCTAAGCATCAGGCAGCGAATTTGTCCCAGTAGAGGCGATGAACGCGAGGTCGTCATCTTGGATCTGGTTGATCTCCGCGATCGACAGATCTCGAGTCCAGCCGGTGGCCTCGCCCTTCTCATAGTATTGCCACCGTGGTATGGCCTCCCCGTTGGGTCCGAGTTCGAATTCCAATTTAGCAGTCAGTTCATAGTCCGCGTTCTGGAGCACTTCGTACTTGTTGCTCTTGTCGCTGATGTTCTTGTTTCTCTTGCCCTTTTTCTGGGATTTTTTCCCAGCCTTCACCTCGCGTACCGAGTCCTTGATGAGGGACAGCGACTGCCTGAAGCCTCCGCTGTCCACGTCGTGGACGCATTCCTTCACGTAGTAAAGACCATCAAACAAATCCGAAATCCCCCAGGTGTCCACAACCTCTTTCGCCCCAACCCTGGCGTCACCAATTACATCCAGCCCCATCTTGTAGCGCCGTTTTGCGGTCATGCGATAGCGAGCGACCGCTTCCGCCTGGGCTTCCTCCTCCGATGCCAGCCCTGCGGCCCTCTCGTCTATGCGCGTGATCCGCTCCTCGCGTTGGGATAGCGTGCCATCGGGATCTCCGAACTCGTTTTCATTCCCAAGAGCGGTATCGTCCGCGTTCGAATCGTCCGCGACAACCTCGATCACCGCGCCTTTCCGAATTGGATCGCGTGCAAGCACCTTGACCTGGGCCACAGCGCGCGTGAGGTTCGCCTCGATACGCGGAGGCGACAGGATGTCCCCACGGCCAGGGTCAGTTTTGTACCAATAGGTCTTGACCGGATCTAGGTCTGTTCGTCGCTTGTGCCAGTGCAACCCGCTTGCGTCCATGTAGAAAACGAAACCGTTTTTCCTGGCCAGCTTATGGAGCATTCTGGCGTCGGTCATTGTGCGTGGTTGCGTGATCGAGTCCCGCATTTCGGAGGTATCCTCGATGTCGACGAGGACGCCGGTATACCCGTGATCCTTCGCAACGAGCCGAACAAATTCCGAATCGGTGATGAACACCTCGTGTCGGGATCGCTTTTCCTTGTCGAACAGCGCCAAGGTGCAGTGACATGTAACCGTTACCATCTCCCCGCCACGGACCTTCATTACGATCATCCTTCGAGGCACAGCCAGCTGTCCCGGCCATCCCCAGGTCATGAGCAGCTTCACCCCCTTGGTAAACACTGGCATGTCCAGCATTAGGAAGTCCGAGTTGCGAAAAACCATTTCCGCTGAATCTTTGCCCGTGTCCTTGTCGGTGAATTTGAATGACTCCAGCCGATCTTCTATCAGCGCCGCTCCAAGGGCAGCATTCGCCTGGGCCTCCACATCACCATCGTCTGGCTGGATCATCTCTACGATAACCTGGGCCCCACCAAACGGCATCAGCTGAGTCCTCGTCGCTCTGGATTGAACACGTACAGCCGAACAACCCGCATCGAGGGAATCACAAGAGTCTCGCCAGCTTTAAGCCTGATGGTGGGATCTATAATCGGAGTCGGCTGATACCACCCGATCAACCACCACAAGCCACATGGACGTGGGACGCCCGCAAAGTAAAGGCCAGCGAGTCCCCATAGGGTGTCCCCATCGCTGACGGTATGGAAGGTATTGTCGCTCTCCGCCTTGTACCGGAACGGTTCTGGCTCGCCGAGATAAGCTACGCCATTAGGGTCGAACAGCGATTTCGAATATGAATACCGACTGTGAGAGAATACAGACATAGCTACCTCAATGCCTATCCACGGAACATTCCTACTTCCAGGGCGTCCTGCATCGTAAGCCGCGCCATGGGCGCTTCCTCGAACGAAACGCTGCCTTTGAGTTCCGAAATACGGCCGTGTACGTCAACCTGTGAAAACGTCCAATCCAAGGACATCAAACGACAACGAATCGAAATAATCCCCGGGAGGCAAAGAGTACATGCCGGTGGCGCCGCCGCTATTCGGCCATCATCGAGCGCGGGCGGAAGTAGCAGCGACTCCATCCAACGCCTCGACTCCTCGATCATCCCGCTCACGGCTTCAAGCTCTCCCTCGGCTCCCTCCTTGTAACCACGGGCTTCGCCGCGCGTCAGTTCCTTGACTATCATTAGGCGGTTAAAATAGATCTCGAACGATACCTCGTTGTTTTCTGTCCCATTGTAGGAATGATAAGAGTGTGACATGCCAAGAGCCCGCAGCTTCTCATAGTTCACGCGCGAGCGTTGCGAGACCGGCCCAGGGCGAAAAAAGAACGTCAAAACATCCCCGTAATTATTCGGGTCGGAATCCTTCAGCTGGAGGTTCTGGACGTATCCCTTTGCGTCCGTGCCTACACCCTGACCGGCAAGGCTGCCGAGGTTTGGAGTCGTTGGCTTGTTCTTCGGCGCACCTGACATTCAGTCCTCCAATTGGACTTCTACTCAAAAACGATACTGACCTCCCCACCAAGGCTGGTTTCGGCCATGTCTGCATTGCCAGCGTTGGCGGTCTTGGCGATCATTTTACCATCCGCCATAAGGACGATTGGGCGATCCATGATTTTATTTTCGGCCTTGATCAAGTCCGTAATACGGGAGCTAATCTTAGAAAGCTCGTCGGTGTATTTCTTTTTCATCTGGTCGCCAGCTTCCGACCACGCAAGCCCTTTGCCTCCCGCCGCCTGGTACTCTCCCTTGGTCTGACCCATCCAGAGCTTGATAGCTTTCTTGCGATCTCTAAGATCCTCCATCTGGAGTTGTTCCACTGGTTTTGCAGGAGGCTCCCCTCCACGGCCCTTGAAACCATAGGTCTCTGCGCGCCCCTTCGGTTCACCTCCACCATATGTGAAGAATTCGCCCGCCAACAGGGCTCGTCTCGTCTCGGTTGACTCCAGTATAGCTCCCGTGTCCCCGGTCAGGAGTCCTTTCACACCTTGAATAACCGTTGCAATCAGGGCTGGAATTCTTAAAACATTTTCAATAAAGGTAGTAAGATCTCGACCGAAATTGGCAAATAGATCGTAAACGAACCCAAAGGCGGCTCCTATTCCCTCGAAGACTGACACTACGCCCTGCACGAGGTCCACAAGGCTCTGGACGGTATCAAGCACATCCTGAGCCGTGATCTGGTCGATAAACTTGCCAACCTTTCCGATCGTCTTAATCAGGCTTTTAAACATGTCGATCGCCATGTGCCCAAACTCGCCGAAGGCAAGACCGGCATCCACCCCCTTTGTGGCCCAATCATCGAGCGAGTCTCCGACGCCCTTGTCACCGAACATATCGAACACGAACCCAAGCTCCGCCTTGAGCTCCTGTAGCCGGGGGACCAATGAGTCAACAGCTTCTCCGAATCCCGCTTTTAGGCCAGACCAGAACGCCTTGATTTTCTGCAACCACAATTCGAATTTGACAAGGAACGGCATCAGCCCCTTGTTCTCTGCTTTATCGAACTCACCGGCCAACTCCTCGCCAAGGTGTCCCTGCGTTACAATGTCGATGGCGCCCCGCGCGAGGAGCCCTAACTTTTCGAGCGTCGCACCGAGATCATCCCCTCCTCCGGTAGCCTTCTGAAACGCCTTCCATACTGCCATGACGCCAACGCCCATCCCCGAGAATAGCGCCACCAGTGGGCCACCAAACAGTAACAGACCACCAATGATCGCAACGAACGATAGCAGACCAAACCCAACGAAGGACATGATAGCCGCTACCATCAAAAGCGTACCTGCGACCCCAGCGAGCACGCCCAGGAACCCAATCACGGCGATGATCGCCTTTTTGGTTCCCATGGGCATTTTCATCACGAATTCCATGATCTTGATCAGCACCTCGTATAGGGTCTTGGCGATAGGTTTGAACATCTCGATCGCTGCTTCCCCAAACAAGGTCTTGATCGTTTCCATGACTCCGCTAATCAACTTTTTCTGTCCAGCGTATGTCTCCAACAGTCGGTCCTTGAATATCTTGGCTGCGCCGGCCGAACCCTGGGCCTCTTTCGCATACTTGGAGAGCGCGTCGGTGCTCGCGTTCGTTGCGGCTTCGTTGCGCTTCTCTTGAGTAGACAGGTCGGCGAGTTCCAGCCGCATCAACTCAACTGCTTCCGCTCCTCGGACAGTAACCTCAATGCCGTCGATCTGCCTGGTTATGGCTGCATCAGCCACAGAGGCGAACGCTGCCATTCCACGGACTCCAAACGCTTGTACCGCGATCCTGTTGCGCTCCACCTCTCCCAAGCCCTGGGTGGCTTTTGCCAGATCAATCATGATGTCCAAAAAGTCGCGCATTTCCTTGCCGTCTTCTTTGAGAAGTTTCACGCCCTTTCCACGGATGATATTTTGTGCATTTTGATCGGCGGCAAGGCGACGCCACGACTCCCTGAGAGAGGTGCTTGAAACGCTCGCGTCGATGTTCATATTGCGGAGCAATCCCATCTGGATCAATACATCGTCCAGACTCTGGCCGAATAGTTTTCCAGTAGACGCAGCGCGAGCGAGACCCACGGAGAAGTCCTTGGCCTGGAAGTTTGTCATCTGGGTGATCCGAAGCAGCTTGTCAGTGACTACCGCCGCCTCGCCCGCCTCCATGGCATAGGCGCGTATCGTCCCTCCAACGGCATCGGCAGCCTCGGCCAAGCCCAGCTGCCCCATTGATCCCGTGGCAAGGTTCATAACGTGTTCGAGCATCGCTGTTTGTTGGGTAGCTGTGAAGCCCGCTGTTGCTAGGTTTTTGAGACCTTGGACCGCTTGATCTGGTGACCACTCGGTAGCGGCTGAGACGCGCAGCGCCTCATCGTGGAGGCTTGTCATCTGCTCCGCAGTTGCGTTGGATACAGCCCCAACTGCGGCCAATCCGTACTCGAAATTTTCGGCGAACTGTGCGATCCCCGCCGATGCCCCAATAAGGCCACTGGAGAGCTTCTTCAATCCGAAGCCTATAGCCAGGGGGGCAAGCGCGTTCATCATGCCCCGAGACCGGCCGCGCACATTTTGTACCATGCGCCCGAAGCCTCGGGCTACCCCGCGAAATATTGGCGTTGCCATGTCACGGGCGGTAATCGTGAATCCCGCCCCCATGTTATTCATCGCCATAAGTACCTCACCTCGGCTTCGATGGCTTCCTGGTCAACATCTTCCATTCAGATCGTCTTCGTTCCTCTACGAGGTCGTCTAACGCCTCTGCCTCGGCTACCTCAAGGTCTAGGGTCTCATGATACGAAAGGCGCATACAAGCACCCCACAGCGGCTGCCAACTCAACTTGAACCTGAGCAACCGCAAAAGTTCCTCGTCGAACCTGCTTATCAGTCCGCACCAGGGGACCTCCCTTCCATCCTCTCCTGCCGCCTCTTCTTCTGGCCGCGCTGTGGCAAAAAGAAGCCATCGTCGAAAGGGAGCGACAAAGACCATACCGCCCAGCACGAGGGACATTCCACCTCGATCTCTGTATCAATGCCGCAATCTACCCGATCGAAGGCGTCGCGGAGATCTTCTGCGTCGTCGCTGGTCAAGCCTGGGAAATCCCCGTGTTCACCGTCTAGCCAGTCCAGTATGTCGCGCTTGTCTACGCCCTCCACCTCGAGGATGCGAGAGCGCAGAGCCGCTGCCATCGGTCGTTTGGGGTTCTGCTCGCGTAGCTTTTCGGCCCTCTTGGCGTGCTCGCCAAACGAAAGCGAATAAGTCACCTCGACTCCCGCGATTTCCACCGTGAAGGGGGTGCCGTTCACCATCGCCTCCATGGCCTCCTCAGATAGGGGCCGAACCGGCAACTCGGTCAATAAATTGACATTCTGTTCTGTGCGTTTGTTGCAGTCTGGGCATGTCGTCTTGAACTGGTAATCTTCCCCCTCGCGGTACGAAATCACGCGCAACCGGATCATAGCCACAAAACGGTCGCCCTGGAGCATCTTGTCCCAGTCTGGTTTCTGACCCAGATCCTTGTATGGACCCTGGTCATGGACCTGAACGACGCAAGCACTCAGCACGCGATCGAGCGCGGAATGCTGACGACGGCCGCGAGAAGAGGCCAGGATATTCTCCTCCTTTAGGGTCAATGCTCTGAATTCGATTTGGGCGCCCGATGGTAGGTCAAATGTTTCTGTCTTCACGGACATGGATTTCCTCCTTACCTTGGTTGTTACCTTAGCTCGTCTTTACCTGCCCCAGTAGGGGCGCAAGCCGACCACGTTCTGTCGTGGCCGACTTATGGATCTCATAGCTCAGGCGGGGACTCGTTCCCACCTATCGGGCTGAACCGTGACAGTTTCGATTCTCACTTCGTCGGCGTCATTGTCCCAGTCGCCGGCCGAAAATGCCCGACAGTAGGCGTCGAATATGGTGAAGCGCTCCAACTCGTCCCCGTCGCGGTCCTGCTGCACGATGTCGAACGTCCTCCACAGATCCGGCTCTGTCACCCCCGTACCGGCGGCGGCATCGTAGGTGTCCTTGAACCAGTTGTAGAGGTCGAAATCGTCCGCAGCGCCGCGCTCCAACGTGATCTCTGGGAACGTGACCGTGCCCGGGGAGTTATGTGGATGCAACCGGCCCGCCTCTCGATACTCGACATTCGCCGCCTCGACGCGAAGCTCCGAGCATCGGGCGAATCCCGCCCTGGCGATCCCATCGATCTCCAGAACGAATTTGAACTTTTTATAAAAGTTTACGGGAGTGGACATTTGCTTTCGCCTCCTTCACTAGGCAGCCAGCGACTCGGCGAGCGCTCGCGTGTCCTGGGTAACGATGATTACAATGAATTCACCGGGCTTGTTAGTTGCGAGGCCGATCCGGATGGTCATGATCCCTGCGAACTCCTGCGCTGGGGGGTTCAGCTGATCGGACGCATCGACGTAGAAGGCCGTGTCTGGGTTTGTAGAGCGGAACGCGCCCTTGTTCATCTCGCGGATCAGGAATGCCGTGATGATTCTTTTGGCCCGCTGGCGGTTGGCTCTGTTGTTGAACCTGTGCTTCAGGATGATCAAGCCCTGTTTTAGGGACTGCTCGATGAAGATCACTCCGCGTCTCTCGCCCACGTTCGGGAAGTTTCCTGTTGACTTGAGCGTGCGCCCACCGTCGATGTGCCACGGTGTGGACTCCAGCTTGGTGATCGGGTTGATCCTGTACGGATAAACCAGATCTCGTACCCGCTCATCGAGAACGGAGTGACGCTCCCTGCCGGTGGGATCGTCCTCTACACCGACCATGCCACGGATGACACCGAAGCCCTCTCCGATCCCGGCTGGCGATTCGTACACACCACCCAGCCTCTGGTCGTTCGATGCGTACTTGCCAGCGATCCAGCCAGAGGGCGCCACCGTTATCTTATCGTCATCCCCGAATATGGCGGTCGACGGGTTCACCACCTTGATCCACGGCCAGTAGAGCACCCCGAACTCGGAGTATTCCAACAGACCGTTCAACTGAACGTAGGACACCATCTGCTGGGCGGTCTGCGACTGCGGACAGTCGAGCACCGCGATCATGCTGCCGTTTCTCCACCCCTCGGCATAGTCCATCATCGCGAGGTGTACTGTTGCCACCGCCTGGGCTGGCACTATGAGAATGCGTCCACTCGTCACGAGATCGAACGCATAGAGTCCTGTGCCCCCTGCCGAGGACCCGATATAGTCCGTGGCCACGATGCCTACCAGACCATCATCCCCGGCTGTCAGCGGCCCGAACGTCCCCGCTACGGGCTTTCTTTCCGAGGTGGTTCCGGTAGCGGACTGGTCGACGACTGAGATCAGGTCCGACCCAAGGTTGAGATTGTTGAGTATGGTCTCGATGTACCAGGCGTCGGCAGTGTCCATCGTCACGTTTGGCCAGACTTCCTTGATCACCCCTGAGACGGTCACTGTCAGGTTGAAGTAGTCTGCATCCCCGTTCGTGGCATCCTCGATGATCACACGCACGTTGTCCGAGTAAGCACCGGCTGTTTTTCCGTCCACCTTGAGGGTGTTCTGCGGCGCCGCTGTGCCTCCCGTGTGAAGGGCGTTGTCGATGCCCATCTTGGTGTCGGCGGTTGAAGCTACCTTGACCCCGATCGTCTCTGTCGCCCCGAGCAAGGTGGTCGCAAGCGTCACGGTGCCGTCACCATTGACGGTAACGGTACACCCAGCCACGGCCAGTTCCACGATCGTCTTCACTTCGGCCCCTGTAACGGAGGCGATATTCTGCACGTTTCCGGTTCCTGCTACTGGGCCTGGAACGCCACCGAGCAGAACGAGCAGATCCGGCGCGCCAGCTGCAAAGTCCACGATCGATGCCAGCCCGAGGATGTCAGACTCGACGAGAACTGTTGGACCCGAGACGTAAGCCTTGCCGCCGTTCAGTTGCGAGTTGACAAGATTGGCGATGTCGAGGGCGGTTGTCTCCCCACCAACGGCCGTGATCACCTGCGGAGTTCCGCCGTCGATCGCGATCGTGAAGTTCTCGCCCCCGGCCAAGGCCGCGATCGGATAACCTGCGGCACCCGGAAGTGGGGCCTGTGCTGCGGTAGCACTGAAAGTCGCGGTCAGGTGGCCACCGCCGGTGATCTCCACAACCAGGTCATCTGTGGGCACGAGGTTGTATGGTGATGCGAGCGTGCTTGTGACCTGTCCTGGGGAGTCTGCGCCTCCGAGCGTGTCGAGCATCAGCGTCCCAGCTACGGCTTCCGCAGTCGTCGGGTCTGTGACATCCGTGAAATGGCACGTTCGCGCGACCCATAGGAAGCTCCCGCCGTTGTAGAAGTAGCCGTGGGCAGCGAGCGCCACCTCCGCATCTAGGGTGAATCCGCCGAACGTCTTCACGTACTCTTCAAACGAGGTGAGAAGTACGGGATCGGCGATTGGTCCTCTCTCGGTGATCCCCACGGCAAGGGTCACAGCGCTTGGAAGCGCTACGATCGCCGGGATTTGGGGTTCTTCCTCAAGAATTACGACCTTGCTTGCGAGTAATTGTGTCGATGCCATGTTGTCCCTCCGTCAGGGTGTCAGAAAGATCGGTTTCGGTTGTCTCCTCATGGGGGCAATCAGCCCCTTTTTTTCTTCTTACCTGTACCGTTATCTTTACCTTGCGGAGGGATTGTTTCGGAGATGCCACCATGTCCCCCTTCCGTGGACTTGGGCGCGGCTTTCTTTTTCGCTTTTACTGGATCGATGGTTGTGATTTTGATTACCGGCCTGGGGCGCATCT